>Ga0209793_1000056_pt1 | contig 233876 bp, 139 predicted proteins | sample EBPBio122009_DNA_FD_185863 | JGI IMG/M metagenome (GOLD analysis project Ga0209793, IMG submission 185863) | Wastewater treatment Type I Accumulibacter community from EBPR Bioreactor in Madison, WI, USA - Reactor 1_2/2/2009_ DNA (SPAdes) (version 2) | ecosystem: Engineered > Bioreactor > EBPR...
ACCTGCTGTCGGCGCTGGGCGAGACGGACGTGGACTTCGTGGCGCTGTTCTCGTCGGTGGCGGGGGCGTTCGGGAACGTGGGCCAGGCGGACTACGCGGCGGCCAACGGGTTCATGGATGCCATCGCGGGCGGCCGGGTGATCTCGGTGAACTGGCCGCTGTGGCAGTCGGGCGGGATGGTCCTGTCGCGGGAACTGGCGGCGGAACTGCGGCGGACGACCGGCATGGTAGGAATGTCGACGGCGTCCGGATCGCAGGCATTGCGACGTGCGCTATCGCGTGGCTGGTCGCGGAGCGTGGTGCTGGAAGGCGAGGTCGGGAAGCTGCGGTCGATGCTGGCGACGGGGCTGCTGGGCGCAGCGGCGCCGCTGCCGTCGCTGCCTGTCGCCGAGGTCGAAGCCGTCGATGCAGCCGCCTCGGCGCTGGACGACGAGGCGCTGCGCGGTCGTCTGCTGGACTGGCTGCGTCGGCGTTTCGGATCGGTGCTGAAGCTGTCGTCGCAGCGGATCGACGTGCGCGCTTCGCTCGAACAGTACGGCATCGACTCGATCCTGGCGATGCGCCTCACCGGAGAGCTTGAGAAGAGTTTTGGCGCGCTGTCGAAGACGCTGCTGTTCGAGCATCGCAACATCGAGTCGCTGGCCGAGCATCTGTGGTCGCGGCACGGAGCGACGGTGCGCACGCTGCTCGCGCCGAAGGCGGCTCCGGCGGCGGCGAAGCCCGTGGTCGAGAAGCCAGCGACGCTGCCTGCGACGGCATCGGCCTCGCGCCTGCCGGCCGCGGCGGTCAAGCCACGCATGGCTGAACGGATCGAAGTGAAGCGCGCACAGCCCGATGCGGCCGAGCCGATCGCGGTGGTGGGCCTGAGCGGTCGCTATCCGGAAGCCTGGGACGTCGCGGCCTTCTGGGAGAACCTGAAGACCGGCCGCGACTGCATCATCGAGGTGCCTGCCGATCGCTGGGACTGGCGCGATTACTACAGCGCGGACCGCACGCAGGGCGGGCACCACTACAGCCGCTGGGGCGGTTTCATCGGCGGCGTGGACGAGTTCGATCCGCTGTTCTTCAGCATGTCGCCGCTGGAAGCGGAACGGATCGATCCTCAGGAGCGGCTGTTCCTGCAGCACGCGTGGATGGCGGTCGAGGACGCCGGCTACACGCGCGCGTCGCTGCACGGTGAAGCCGGGTCGCGCGGCCAGCGCGGCTACGCAGTGGGCGAACAGGTCGGCGTCTATGTCGGTGTGATGTACAGCGAGTACCAGTTGTTCGGGGCGGAGGCGAGCCTGCGCGGCCGGCGGATGGGCCTGGCCGGCAGCTTCGCGAGCATCGCCAACCGTGTCTCGTACGCGCTGGACCTGCACGGCCCGAGCATGACGGTGGACACGATGTGTTCCTCGTCGCTGACCGCGATCCACCTGGCCTGCCAGGACCTACGCGCGGGGCGGACGCGGATGGCGATCGCCGGCGGCGTGAACGTGACGATCCACCCCAACAAATACCTGGTGCTGAGTTCCGGGCAGTTCATCTCCAGCGACGGCCACTGCCAGAGCTTCGGCGAGGGCGGCGACGGCTACATCCCGGGCGAGGGCGTGGGCGCGGTCGTGCTCAAGCGACTGTCGGACGCGGAGCGCGACGGCGACCGGATCTACGGGCTGATCCGCGGCAGCGCGCTGAGCCACGGCGGGCGGACCAACGGCTACACGGTGCCGAACCCGCAGGCGCAGACCAGCGCGATCGTGCAGGCGCTGGCGGACGCCGGCGTGGAGGCGCGGCGGATCAGCTATGTCGAGGCGCACGGGACGGGGACGAAGCTGGGCGACCCGATCGAGATCGCGGCGCTGGGCGAGGCGTTCGATCGCCGCCGTGCGGAGTCGGGTGTGTGCCTGATCGGTTCGGCGAAGAGCAACATCGGCCACTGCGAGGCGGCGGCGGGGATCGCGGGCCTGACCAAGGTGCTGCTGCAGTTGCAGCACGGTCAGGTGGCGCCGTCGCTGCACTCGTCGCGGCTGAACCCGCACATCGACTTCGGGCAGACGCCGTTCGAGGTGAACCAGACGCTGCGCGCGTGGCCGGTGGAGGAGGAGGGCGGCCGTCGGCTGACGCGGATCGCCGGGTTGTCGTCGTTCGGCGCGGGCGGATCGAACGCGCACCTGGTGATCGAGGAGTACGTGGCGTCGGCGCTGGCGCCGCAGGCTTCGGGTCCGGTGCTGGTGGTGCTGTCGGCGCGGACGGAGGCGCAGTTGCGTCAGAAGGCGCGTGACCTCGCGGCGTTCGTGCGCGAGCATGCGGACGTGGACCTGGCGTCGCTGGCGTACACGCTGCAGGTGGGCCGCGAGGCGATGGAGGAGCGGCTGGCGCTGGTGGTGGAGGACGCGGCGACGCTGGTGGAGCGGCTGTCGGCGTTCGCCGAGGGTGCGGAGGAGGTCGAGGACCTTCACGTCGGCCAGGCGAAGCGCTATCGCGAGGTGATGTCACTGTTCGCGACGGACGCGGCGCTGCAGGAGGCGGTGGGCCGCTGGCTGTCGGAAGGGCGTCTGGAGCAGGTGGCGGGGCTGTGGACGAAGGGTCTCGAAGTGACGTGGTCGCGGCTGTATCCGGCGCGGCTGCCGCGGCGGATGTCGCTGCCGACGTACCCGTTCGCGCGCGAGCGGCACTGGGTCCAGATCGAGCGCAATCCACGCGCCATGACCGGCCAGCGGCCGCTGCTCCATCCGATGCTCCACGAGAACGTCTCCGATCTGGAGCGCCAGGCGTTCCGCAGCACGTTCGAGGGCGACGAGCCGTTCCTGTCGGACCATCGTGTGCGAATGGGCGACACGCTGGAGCGGGTGCTGCCGGGCGTGGCGTACCTGGAGATGGCGCGCGCGGCGGTGGCCGCGGCGGTGCCGGAAGGATCGCGGACGCCGGTGCTGGAGCTGCGCGACTGCGTGTGGCTGCAGCCGCTGGTGGTGCGCGGCACGCAGCCGGCGATGGTCGGCCTGAACGGTGCGCCCGGCGGCGAGATCGGCTTCGAGGTGTGGACCGAGTCGGAAGGACAGCGTCGCGTCCATAGCGAAGGTCGCGCGGCCTATGTGTCCGAGGCGACGCCCGTCGCGCTGCCGGTGGCGACGCTGCGCGAGCGGATGCGGTCCGGTGTGCTGACGGCGTCGGCGGCGTATGCGCAATTCGAGGAAAACGGGCTGTCCTACGGCCCGGCGCATCGCGCGCTGGAAGAGGCGTGGCTGGGCGACGGCGAACTGCTGGCGCGATTGACGCTGCCGGCATCGCTGTCGTCGGAAGGCTACGTCCTGCATCCGAGCCTGCTGGACGGTGCGCTGCAGGCGACGCTGGGGCTGCTGTCGGGCGAGGGCGCGCGGCTGCCGTTCGCGGTGGAACGGGTGCGCGTGTTCGGCCCCTGCACGGGCACGATGTGGGCGTGGCTGCGGCGATCTTCGGGCGCCGCGTCGGGCGCGGGGATGTCGAAACACGACATCGATCTGGCGGATGCGGACGGACGGGTGTGCGTGCGGCTGGAGGGCTTCGTGTCGCGGGCGCTGCCGGGCACGGTGGTGCAGGCTGGGGTCGGGGTGGTGAGCGCGCTGCCGGTGTGGCACGAGCTCGCTGATGCCGGCGCGCCGTCGGCGTGGTCGCAGCACCACCTGCTGACGATCGGGCTGCCGTCGTCGTCGGTCGAGGCGCTGCGTGCGCGCTGGCCGCAGGCGCGGGTCGAAGTGCTGCCATCGGTCGAAGGCGACGCCGGCGAGGCGTACACGGCGGCGGCGCTGGCGTGCTTCGCGCACGTGCAGGCGCTGCTGCGCAGCGCGCCGGAAGGCGCGGTGCTGGTGCAGGTGGTCGTCGGCGAGAGCACATCCGCGTCGGTGTATGCCGGCCTGTCGGGCCTGCTGAAGACGGTGTCGCTGGAGAACCCGCAGGTGCGAGGCCAGATGGTGCTGGGCACGACCGTGGACGGCTGCGTGGCGCAGGTCGAAGCGGCGCTGGCGCACGCGGGCGAGGCGGTGGTGCGGGTCGCGGGCGCGGGTTTGGAAGCGCAGCGTTGGGAAGAAGTGCCGGCCGCGGCGCTGGAGGCGGACGCGCCGCCCACGTTCAAGGAACACGGCGTGTACCTGATCACCGGCGGTCTCGGTGGTCTGGGCGTGGTGTTCGCGGAGGAAGTGCTGCGGACCACACGGTCCGGTCGAGTGGTGCTGTCCGGCCGCGGCGAGCCGACGGGCGAGCGCGCCGAGCGTCTGGCGTCTCTGCGTGCGACTGGCGGCGACCGGGTGTCGTACCGGCCGGTGGACCTGGAGGACGCAGCGTCAGTGGCGTCGCTGGTGGCCTGGGTGCGCGAGACGCAGGGCGGTCTCGACGGCGTGCTGCACAGCGCGGGGATGACCTCGGATGCGTTCGTGGTGAAGAAGGACGCGGCGACGTTCGCGCAGGTGCTTGGGCCGAAGGTGCGCGGCACGCAGCACCTGCTGTCGGCGCTGCGCGAAGCGGACGTGGACTTCGTGGCGCTGTTCTCGTCGGTGGCGGGGGCGTTCGGCAACGTGGGCCAGGCGGACTACGCGGCGGCCAACGGGTTCATGGACGCCATCGCGGGCGGCCGGGTGATCTCGGTGAACTGGCCGCTGTGGTCGTCGGGCGGAATGGCCCTGTCGCCCGAACTGGCGGCGGCGCTGCGTCGCACGACCGGCATGGTGGCGATGTCGACGGCGTCGGGGGCACAGGCGCTGCGGCGTGCGCTGTCGCAAGGCTGGTCGCGAAGCGTGGTGCTGGAAGGCGAGGTCGGGAAGCTACGGTCGATGCTGGCGACGGGGCAGCCGGGCGCGGTGGCGCCGCTGCCGTCGCCGGCGCCGCCGTCCATGGCAGCCGGGATCGAAGCGGTCGATGCGGCTCCGCCGGCACTGGACCAGGAAGCGCTGCGCGGTCGTCTGCAGGATTGGCTGCGTCGCCGTTTCGGCTCGGTGCTGAAGCTGTCGTCGCAGCGGATCGACGTGCGTGCGTCGCTGGAACAGTACGGCATCGACTCGATCTTGGCGATGCAGTTGACCGGGGAGCTGGAAAAGAGCTTCGGCGCGCTGTCCAAGACGCTGCTGTTCGAGCACCAGACGATCGCTTCGCTCGCCAACTACCTGCTGCGCGCGTTCCCGGAGATTGCGGCGCGCGAAGTCGCGCTCGAAGAAGGTCCGAACGCACCTGCTCCGTCGCAGGCGACAGCGCCGCCGAAGCCGTCGATCCCCGCGGTGGCCGCCGCGCCGTCGCGCTTCGCCAGGGTCGAGCCGGTGGCGAAGCCGCGCCCGGCCGAACGCGCGGTGGCGATCATCGGCGTCGCCGGCCGCTATCCGATGAGCGAGGATCTCGATGCGTTCTGGGAAAACCTGAAGGCCGGTCGCGACTGCATCACCGAAGTCCCGGCGGACCGCTGGGAGCATGCGCGCTACTTCGACCCCGATCGCAATGCGCCCGGGAAGGCCTACAGCAAGTGGGGCGGATTCGTTTCCGACATCGACAAATTCGACCCGCTGCTGTTCAACATCGCGCCCAAGGAAGCCGAGCTGCTGGATCCCCAGGAGCGGCTGTTCCTCGAAACCGCGTGGCAGACGATCGAGGACGCCGGCTACGACCGGCAGAGCCTCGCGGGCACGCGCACCGGCGTCTACGTCGGCGTCATGTGGGGGCAATACGAGCTGTACGGCGTCGATTCGATCGCCGCCGGGCACGTCGGCGTGCCGAGTTCGTCGCAGGCGTCGATCGCGAACCGGGTCTCGTTCTTCTTCGATCTGCACGGCCCGAGTTTCGCCATCGACACGATGTGCTCGTCGTCGTTGACGGCGATCCACCTGGCCTGCGAGGAAATCCGCCGCGGCAACATCGACGCCGCGATCGCCGGTGGCGTGAACCTCAGCGTGCATCCGCACAAGTACCTGACGCTCAGCCAGGGCAAGTTCGCCTCGACCGACGGTCGCTGCCGCAGCTTCGGCGCGGGCGGCGACGGCTACGTGCCGGGCGAGGGCGTCGGCGCGGTGCTGCTGAAGTCGCTCGACGACGCGATCCGCGACGGCGACCGCATCCACGCGATCGTGCGCGCCAGTGCGGTCAACCACGGCGGCAAGACCAACGGCTACACCGTCCCCAATCCGAACGCCCAGGCCGAACTGATCCTCGCCTCGCTCGAGAAATCGGGGGTCGAACTCGACAGCATCGGCTACATCGAAGCACACGGCACCGGCACGTCGCTGGGCGATCCGATCGAGATCGCCGGGCTGGCCAACGCGTTCCGCGACTACGGCACGCGGACGACGCCCTGCGCGATCGGTTCGGTGAAATCCAACATCGGCCATCTCGAGTCGGCCGCGGGCATCGCCGCGGTCACCAAATCGCTGCTGCAGCTCCGGCACGGCGTGCTGGTGCCGTCGCTGCATGCGGAAACGAAGAATCCGAACATCGACTTCCAGGCTTCGCCGTTCCGCGTGCAGACCGAATTGGCGCCCTGGCGTCCGTGGAACGGACAGCCGCGTCGCTGCGGCGTCAGCTCCTTCGGCGCGGGCGGCTCGAACGCGCACCTGGTGCTGGAGGAATACGTTGCGCCGCAGCGTGCGGACATGTCGCCGCCGCGGGACGTGGTCGAACCCTTCCTGCTCTCCGCGCGCGACGTCGGCGCGCTCGAACGCCTCGCGCAGCGGATGCTGCGCCATATCGAAGCGCACCCCGAACTGAGCGCGAGCGACGTGGCGTACACGCTGCAGGTCGGCAGGACCGCGATGAACGCGCGCCTGGCGATCCTCGCACAGGGCACGCCGGCGTTCGCGGACGGTCTCCGCCACTGGCTGGCGTCGCGGGAAAGCGCCCGCCATGCGACCAATGCGAAGACGCCCGACGACGACCGGATCATCTTCGGCCTCGCCAACGACCGGAGCAACCAGATCCGCCTGCTGGTCGATGGCGAGAGCGGCGCGACCTACCTCCGCGCCCTGGTCAAGGCCGGCGACCGCGAGCGGCTCGCGCGCCTGTGGACGCTGGGCGTGGACATCGACTGGCGCGCCCTGCGCGGCAGCGGGACGCCGGCGCGCGTGTCGCTGCCGACCTATCCGTTCGAACGGCAGCGCTACTGGTTGCCGGTGTCCCCGTCTTCCGCCCCGCCGACGCCGCCGGCGCGCAGGCCCGATCCCGTCGCCTCGACTGCGAGACGCGAGGACGCGCCGCAGCGGATGACCTACGGCTTCCGCTGGGATCCTGCGCCGCTGGCCGATGCGCCCTCGGTGCAGTCGGCCCCGTCCATCCTGGTGCTGGACACTTCCGGCAACGATGCGGCGATGGCGATGTTCGGCGGCGTCGGCGGACGCGATCGCATCGTGGTTCGCTGCGCGGACGCGTTCCGGCGGATCGACGCGGATCGGTTCGATGTCCGCGCCGGCGTGGAAGACGATTTCAAGGCGGTGCTCACCGATGCGCTGCGCCAGCAGCGGCTGCCGCGGGTCGTGCTGCATGTGTACGGACACGGCGACGCGGAGGCGGCGTCGTTCGTCGCCGCGGAGGCGTTGCTCCACATCGCGAAGGCGGGCATCGCGTCGGGCCACGCGCTGCGCATCGTGTCGGTCGCCACCTGCGGCCCGCGGGAGGTCGTGCCCGGGCATGCCGCGCTGTCCGGGTTCCTGAAGAGCCTGTGCCAGGAGCAGCCCGGATTCACCGCGGCGCATCTCCTGATCGAAGCGCCGTCCACGGATGCGCCGGCGATCGTGTCGCGGGAAATCGCGCGTGACTCCGGCAGTCGGGTCGAGGAACTGCGCTATGCGCCGGCCGATGCGAGCGGTCGCCGCGAGCGACTCGCGCGTCGACTGGAGCGGCGCCCGCTGCCGTCCGGGGTCGCGGCGCAGAGCCGCCTCAAGCACGGCGGCGTCTATCTGATCACCGGCGGGCTCGGTGGTCTCGGCCTGTTGTTCGCCGAATACCTCGCGAAGGAATACGCCGCGCGACTGGTCCTGGTCGGCCGCTCCGCGCCGTCCGCGGACAGCGAGCGCCGTCTCGCGCTCCTGCGTGCGAACGCGGGCGGCATCGTCACGCTGCGTGGCGACGTGTCGAATCCCGATGACGCCGCGCGGGTCGCCGCCGACACCAGGCGGGCGTTCGGCCGGATCGACGGCGTGATCCATGCCGCCGGCGTCACCCGCGACGCGTACGTGATCAGGAAGTCCGTCGACGAACTGCATGCGGTCGCCGCCGCCAAGGTCGCGGGCACGCTGCATCTCGATCGCGCTACCGCCGGGGATCCGCTGGACCTGTTCGTGGCGTTCTCTTCGCTCGCCGGTGCCGTCGGCAACGCAGGGCAGGGCGACTATGCGTTCGCCAACGCCTATCTCGATGCATTCGTCGCGGCGCGAGAGGCGCTCCGCGCCGCGGGCCTGCGCCATGGTCGCAGTTGTTCATTCGGTTGGCCGCTGTGGGAAGAGGGCGGGATGCAGCTCTCGGTCGACCAGGTCGCCGCGCTCACGGCGCGCACCGGGCTGGCGCCGATGCCGACGGTCGAAGGACTGCGCCAGTTCGAGGACACCCTGCGCTCGGATCGTGTGCATGACGTCGTGCTCTACGGCGTCCCGGGCAAGATCGACGCCTACCTCGATGCGCTCCAGGGCCGTCGCGAATACAGCGCCGGCGATGCGCCGGCCGCGATCCCGGCGGGGTCGGATCTGCTCGAACGGACGCTGGCGTACCTTCGCGGCCTGATCGGAGCGGAGATCAAGCTCGATCCAGAGGCCATCGACATCCATGAGCGGATCGAGTCCTACGGCCTCGACTCGGTGGCGATCACGAGCCTGAACGCGAAGCTGGAATCCGACCTCGGCGACCTGCCGAAGACGCTCCTCTACGAGAACGAGACCGTCAGCGAAGTGGCGTCGTACCTGCTGCGCAGCGCAGCCGATCGGCTCGTGTCCCTGCTGGGCGGGCGACCCGCGTCGGCTGCGGACACCGCCAACGATGCAGTGGCCATCGATGCCGCGACGGTCGAGGCCGTACCGGTCGAGGCCGCGCACGCCGCGCAGCCGCCGCAGGACGCGCCTCGCACCGCGGCTGCGGTGGCGGGCGGCGAACCCGCGCGTCCCGTGAGCGCATCGGCCGCCAGGCCCGTCGTTGCCGACGCGCATGTCGAACCCCGCGAGCACGGCGACGTCCGCAAGATCGCGATCGTCGGCATGCACGGCAGCCATGCCGGCCTGGCGACGGCCGAGGCGCTGTGGGATTGCCTGCGCGAAGGGCAGGACGCCATCGGCGTGGTGCCATCCGATCGCTGGAACGCCACCGCCTATTTCGACCCGGACCCGTCGGCGGCCGCCGGCGGCAAGATCTACTGCCGGCACGGCGGTTTCATGGAGGCCGTCGATCGCTTCGATCCCGGGTTCTTCAACATCCCGCGCGACGAGGCGATGGTGATGGACCCGCAGGAGCGGCTGTTCCTGATGAGCGTCTGGCGTGCGCTCGAGGACGCCGGCTATTCCAGGGATCGGCTGCGGGCCGCCTGTCCGAAGGGTCGCGGAATCGACGCCGGGGTCTTCGTCGGCGTCACCACCCAGTCCTACCAGATGCTGATCGAGGAAGCCAAGGACAGCGGGCGCATGGCCACGCCGAGCGCGATGCCCTGGTCGATCGCGAACCGGGTGTCGTACTTCTACGACTTCAAGGGACCGAGCCTGCCGGTGGACACCGCCTGTTCGTCGGCGTTGGTGGCGCTGCACATGGCCTGCGAGAGCCTGCGGCGCGGCGAGTGCGCGATCGCGGTCGCCGGCGGCGTCAATCTCTACCTGCACCACTCGAAGTACCTGTCGCTGTGCCAGCGCCGCATGCTGGCGACCGGCGACAAGACCCGCAGCTACGGCACGGGCGACGAGGGATTCGTGCCCGGCGAAGGCATCGGCTGCTTCATCCTCAAGCCGTACGAGCGGGCCATCGCCGACGGCGATCGCATCCACGGCGTGATCGTCGGCAGCGCCTGCGACCACAGCGGCCGGTCGAACGGATACTCGGCGCCGAATCCCGGCGCCCAGGCCGACATCGTGGATCGCGCCCTCGCCAGCGCGCACGTGCATCCCCGTTCGATCGGCTGCGTCGAAGGCCACGGCACCGGCACGATGCTGGGCGACAGCCTCGAAGTCGCGGCCCTGACCCAGGCTTTCCGCCGGCACACCGACGAGACGCAGTTCTGCGCCCTCGGCTGCGTGAAATCGAACGTCGGGCACTCCGAATCCGCTTCCGGCGTGGCCAGCCTGATGAAGGTGCTGCTGCAGTTCCAGCATCGGGAACTGGTGCCGACCCTGCACAGCGAACCGGCCAATGCCGACATCGATTTCGAGCATTCGCCGTTCTTCCTGCAGCGCACCCGGACGCCGTGGACGCGGATGGGGTCCGCCCCCAGGCGCGCCCTGGTCAACGGATTCGGCGCCGGCGGCGTCAATGCCTGCCTGGTCGTGGAAGAGCATGTGGACGAGGTCGCGAGCGCAGGGCAGGGAGCGGCCCACGGTCCGTACGCGTTCGTGCTGTCGGCGACCGATCCGGCCGCGCTGCGCAGGCAGGTCGCCAACCAGCTGCAATTCCTCGAGCGTCGCCCCGATCTCGATCTGGCGGGCTATTGCGGCACGCTGCAGCTCGGCCGCGAGAGCATGAAGGAGCGCTTCGGCGCGGTGGTCGGCGATCGCGAGACGCTGGTCGCGCTCCTGCGCCGATGGCTGGACGGCGAGGCCGCCGACGGCGCGTTCCGGCACGCCTCGGGAGTGGTCTCCCGCCGCGCGAAGTCGCGGGATGCGGGCCGGTTCGCCGGCATGCAGCAGGCGGACATCGCCGAGGCCCAGGTCCTCGAGTGGATCGCCGGCGTCGAACCCGACTGGAGGCTGCAATACCCCGCGGGCGTGCCCGCGCCGGTGTCGGCGCCGACCTATCCGTTCGCGACGGAGCGCTGCTGGATCATCGACGGCGATGCGACCGCCAAGCGTTCGCTGCGCGGGGCGGAAGCGGAACGGCTGCCGCCGCTGCTGTCGTACAACTCGTCGAATTTCCAGCGGATCAGTTTCGATTCCTGGATCGCGGTCGACGGCGACACGGCGTTCGATGCAACGCTGCATGGCGAAAGGATCCTGCCGCCCTCGGCGATGCTCGAGATCGCCTGCGCCTGCGGAACGCTCGCCGGGGACGCGCGGGTCACCGGGATGCACGATGTCGTCTGGAACGCGCCCCTGCGCCTGCGCAGCGACCTGTCGCTGGTCCGCACGGTCGTGGTGCCGCAGGAGGCCGGCAGCGGATTCCGGCTCGTATCGATGGGCGAGGGCGGCGACGCCACGCCGCTGGCCGCGGGACGGCTGGTTTTCGGGAAGCACCGCGACGCCGTTCCCGACAGTCCGGGGACGCTCGTTTCGCTGCGCGCGGGTTGCGAACCGGTCGCGCCCGACCGGCATTACGACCGCCTCGCCGCCCGGGGCCTCGGGCATGGCCCGTCGCTGCGCGCGCTGAAGGCGCTTTTCGTCGGACCCGCGCACGCACTGGCGCGGATCGAACTGCCGGAACGGGCGGCCGATACCGCCGACCTCTACCTGCTGCATCCCGCGCTGGTCGAGGCGGCATTCGCCGCGGCGCTGGCGCTCGAGCCGGAACATGGCCCGGACGCCGTCTGGATCCCGGAGCGGCTCGCGTCGTTGGCGATCCACCGGCGTCCGTCGCGGGTCTGCCACGCCCATGCGACGATGGCCGCGGGGGTGGACGGGGACGCCGGCGAGCGGACTTTCGACGTCGTGCTGTTGAACGACGAGTCGGAGGTCCTGGTCGAAATGCGCGGCTTGGCGATGAAGGTTTCGAGTACCATTCCTGCGCAGGGTCTTGTGTCGGCGAACGAGTGACCGACACCGGTCGCGTACCGCCCCGGCGCCTCAACCGCGGACGATTCGGATTTACCACGGAGACGTTATTCGATGTGCGGTATCACAGGTTGGGTGAGTTACGAAAAGGATGTGCGGACGCAGCGCGACGTCATCGAGGCGATGACGGAGACCCTCGCCAGGCGCGGCCCCGATGCCGGCGGCACATGGCTGGATCGGCACGTCGGTCTCGGCCATCGTCGCCTGGCGGTCATCGACCTGGCCGGCGGTGCGCAACCGATGCTCGCCTTGGATGGCGGCGACGTCCGGGTTTGCCTCGTCTTCAACGGCGAGATCTACAATTTCGCCGAGCTGCGCGCCGAATTGCAGGCGCTCGGACACGTGTTCGAGACCCGCAGCGATACCGAAGTCCTGCTGAAGGGGTACCTGGCGTGGGGCGACGCCGTCGCTTCGCGGCTCGTCGGCATGTTCGCTTTCGCGATCTGGGATACGCGCACGGAGGAGCTGGTCCTCGCGCGCGACCACATGGGCATCAAGCCGCTGTACTACTTCCCGACCCCGGACGGCGTGCTGTTCGGCTCGGAGCCGAAGGCGATCTTCGCCCATCCCGATGTCCGCCCCACGGTCGATAGGGCCGGACTGCGCGAGCTCATCCTGCTGACGCGCAATCCCGAGCGCACCGGGTATGCGGGCATGCACCAGCTCCGTCCCGGCCAGCTCATCCGCTTCGGCCGCGAAGGCATGCGCAAGACCCGGTTCTGGTCCCTCACCGCCCATGCCCACGAGGACGACGTCGCCCGGACCGTGGCGCGCGTCGGCGAACTGCTCGAAGACTCGGTCGCGGGCCAGATCGTCAGCGATGTCCCGCTGTGCACCCTGCTGTCCGGCGGGCTGGACTCTTCGGCGATCACCGCGCTCGCGCACCGCATCACCATGCGGCAGGGCATGCCGACCCGTTCGTTCTCGGTCGATTTCCGCAACCATGGCGAGACCTTCGCCGGCAACGGCGCGCACAAGGCCTGGGACCTGCCCTACGTGCGCGACTTCGTGGCGCATGTCGGCTGCAATCATTCGGAGATCGTCCTCGACAGCGACGCGCTGAACGACGACGACGTGAACCGCATCGTCCTGCACGCGTTCGACGCGCCGACCAGCCTGTCCGGCGACATGTGCTCGTCGCTCTATCAGCTGTTCCGCGCGATCAGGCAGGAATCCACCGTCGCGCTGTCCGGGGAATCCGCCGACGAGATCTTCGGCGGATACGCGTGGTTCCACGATCGCAACATCCTCGAAACGCGCAGGTTCCCGTGGCTGCTCAATACCGGCAGCGTGTTCAACGGCGCCAACGTGCTCGACCGAGACGTCCGCGAGGCGCTGGCCCTGCCGGAGTTCGAGGAACAGAGCTACGCGGAAGCGGCGGCCGAGGTGCCGCGGCTTGAAGGCGATTCGGACGTCGATGCGCGGATGCGCGAATTGTCCTATTTCAATCTGACCCGCTTCCTGCCGTTCATGCTCGAACGCAAGGACCGGATGAGCATGGCCGTTGGCCTCGAGGTGCGCGTCCCGTTCTGCGACCACCGGCTGGTCGAGTACGTCTTCAACGCGCCCTGGCAGATGAAGACCTTCGACGGACGCGAGAAGAGCCTGCTCCGCGAGGCGTCGCGCCCCTACCTGCCGGCATCGATCCTCGACCGGCAGAAGAGCCCTTACCCGGCGACGCAGGACCCCGTGTACGAACGCAACCTCCGCGCCAAGGTCGCCGCTATCGTCGCCGACGGCGAGCATCCCGCAGGGCGGCTGTTCAACAAGTGGCACATCGGCCGCCTGCTCGCGCGCCCGATGCAGCCGGGTCGCTCCCTGCACCACGAGCGGGCCGACCTCGAACGCGTGCTTTCGATCGCCTCATGGGTCGAGGAGTACGGCGTTTCGATCGCCCTTTGACCGCCCGCCCCCGGATTCTCCGCTCACATGGACATGATGCAGGCGCTGCGCCCCGACGCCCGAGGGACCGATGGCATCGCTGGTCCGCGGCCGGCGGTCGCCGGCGCGCCCGCGCCGCAGCCTGCCGCCTGGCGCCCGGCCGGCAGGCCGACGGCGGCCGTCGTCCCCGAGGTGATCACCGTGCGCACGTCGCGCGGACGCATGACCAACTACAACTACGTGGCCGTCGACCCGGCCGGTCGCCAGTGCGTCCTGATCGACCCCGCCTGGGAGATCGAACGCTACCGGGAAGTGGTGGCGAACGCCGATGCGGCGCCGTCGGCGATCCTCGTCACCCACGCCCATCCGGACCATGTCGATCTGGCAGGGGCGCTGGCGGCGGAATACGGGTGTCCGATCTGGATGTCCTCGGAGGAGATCGCCGCTTCGGGTTTCGTGGCGCCGGGCCTCGTCGCGATCGACGAAGCCCCCCGATGGATCGGCGGGCTGCGGGTGGAGCCGTTGCTGACCCCGGGACATACCCCGGGCAGCGTCTGCTACCGCATCGGGGAGAACCTCTTCACCGGGGACGTCCTGTTCGCGGAGGGTTGCGGGCTGTGCCCGGATGCCGAGTCCGCGTACCGGATGTACGACAGCCTGGAACGCCTGAAACGGTCGCTCACCCCGGCGACGCGGATATTCCCGGGACATTCGTTCGGACGGCAGCCGGGGCGAAGATTCGAACAGGTCCTGCAGGAGAATATCTACCTGCATTTCCGGGACCGGGAACGGTTCGCGGCCTTCCGATTGAGAGGCGGACAGGATCGTTCCCGGCACTTCGATTTCCGTTGACAATGCGTATGATACGGCGGGGGAGGGGGAGCTGTGAGGCTCGCTCGCTCCAGCCACAGACAGGATGAGGCCATGATGCGAGCGGTAGGGATAGAAGCGATGAACGTCTTCGCCGGCACGGCGAAGGTGGACGTGGAGAAACTGGCCGTGCACCGCGGCCTCGACATGACGCGATTCTCCAATCTCCTGATGCGGGAGAAAACGGTCGCGTTGCCTTACGAAGACCCGATCACCTACGGCGTCAACGCCGCGAAGCCGCTGATCGATGCGCTGACGGAAGAGGAGCGGGACCGGATCGAAGTGGTCATTACCTGCACGGAGTCGGCGTTCGACTTCGGCAAGTCGATGAGCACCTATTTCCACAAGCTCCTGGGCCTCAACCGGAACTGTCGCCTGTTCGAGCTCAAGAACGCATGCTACTCCGGGATCGCGGGATTGCAGACGGCGGTGAATTTCATCCTGTCCGGCGTTTCGCCTGGCGCGAAGGTGCTGCTGATCGCGACCGACATTTCGCGCTTCATGGTCGAGGAGGGCGGTGAAGGGCTGACCGACGACTGGTCGTTCTTCGAGCCCAGCAGCGGCGCCGGCGCGGTCGCCGCGCTGGTCAGCGAATTGCCGTACGTGTTCCGGGTGGATGTCGGCGCGAACGGCTATTACGGCTACGAAGTCATGGACACGTGCCGCCCGGCTCCCGACAAGGAGGCCGGCGACGCCGACCTGTCGCTGCTGTCGTACCTCGACTGCTGCGAAAAGGCCTTCCTCGAATACAGCCGGCGCGTCGAAGGCGCGGACCTCGTGTCGACCTTCGGCTACCTGGCCATGCACACGCCGTTCGGGGGCATGGTCAAGGGCGCGCACCGCAACCTCATGCGCAAGATCGCCAAGGCCAAGCCCAAGGAGATCGAGGCCGACTTCGAGTCGCGCCTGCAGCCCAGCCTGAACTTCGGGCAGCGCGTCGGCAACATCATGGGCGCGAGCACGCTGATGGCGATCGCGAGCACCATCGACCACGGCGACTTCGAGGCGCCGAAGCGCATCGGCTGCTTTTCCTACGGCTCCGGCTGCTGCTCCGAATTCTTCAGCGGCGTGGTCGACAAGGAAGGCCAGGAGCGCGTGCGCGCGCAGCGCATCAAGGACCAGCTCGATCGCCGCTACGAACTGTCCATGGCCGAGTACGACGACCTGCTCGTGAACAGCAACGCCGTCAAGTTCGGGACCCGCAACGTGACGCTGGACCCCGGGTTCATCCCGCCGGCGCGATCGGCGCACGGCCGCCCGATCCTGTTCCTGAAGGAAATCAAGGAATTCCACAGGGAATACGAATTCGTTTCCTGATACGCCCCTCCGCTCCATCCGTTTCGCAAGCCTACCCGACTTCATCAAGCGATCCGCCCGTCAAGGAACATCCGTGGACAAGCAAGCCGTTTTCGCCGTCATCACCAAACACGCCCGCGACATCGTGCCGGGCCTCGAAGACCATGCGTTCGCGTGGACCGATTCGCTCAAGGCGCTCGGCGCCAATTCGATCGACCGCTCCGACATCGTGATGTCGACGCTGGAAGAACTCTCCCTGGATATTCCCCTCTCCGAGACGATCAAGGCCGAGAACATCGGCGAACTGGCCGAGCTGCTGGCCGGCAAGCTGGGCTGAGGGCGACGGCGGCGGAACGTCCCGTTCGCCTCCCGCCAGAATGGAATGAACGAATCGATCCGTTCGCGCGCTGCGCGCGATCACGACAGCAGAAAGGATGATGTGCCATGAAGACCTGCATTTTCCCCGGGCAAGGGTCCCAGTCCCGAGGAATGGGGGGCGAACTGTTCGACGCCTTCCCGGAGCAGACGGCGAAAGCGGACGAGATCCTCGGCTATTCCATCAAGGCCCTGTGCCTGGAGGATCCGAACGGGGAACTCGACAACACCCGGTTCACCCAGCCCGCGCTGTTCGTCGTCAACGCGCTGAGTTACCTCAAATGGTTGCAGGACGGCAATCCGGAGCCGGATTATCTCGCCGGCCATAGCCTCGGCGAGTTCAATGCGCTGCTCGCGGCCGGCGCGTTCGATTTCGAAACCGGCCTGAAGCTGGTCAAGAAGCGCGGCGAGCTGATGAGCCAGGTGAGCGGCGGCGGCATGGCCGCGGTCGCGAATGCGACAGCGGAGGAGATCGAGGCGACGCTGCGCGGGAACGGCCTGGACAACGTGTTCCTCGCCAACTTCAACACGCCGTCGCAGATCGTGATCTCCGGGCTCAAGGCCGAGATCGACGCCGCCAAGCCGCTGCTTGAGAAAGGCCGGGTCATGGTCTTCCCGCTGAAGACGAGCGGGGCGTTCCATACCCGCTTCATGCAGGACGCGCAGCGCGAATTCCGGTCGTTCCTCGCGGGCTTCCAGTTCCATGCCCCGCGGATCCCGGTCATCGCCAACGCCACCGCGCAGCCTTATGTCGGCGATGCGGTCGCCGAAACGATCGCGGTCCAGATCGCGAGCCCGGTCAGGTGGTCGGACAGCATCCTGCACCTGCTCGATCTCGGCACGGACGCAGAGCCGATGACGTTCCAGGAAATCGGCCACGGCAACGTGCTGACGCGCCTGGTCAAGACCATCAGGGACAAGGCGCCGCCGCGATCGCAGCGGGCCGGAGCGGCGCCCGAACCGCCGCCCGTGGCCACCGCCGGGGACACGCCGCCCGTCCAGGCCCCCTCGAACGAGGCGTCCACCCGTCCTTCCAGGCAAGACGCGACGTCGCTGGTGGAGGCGTGGAACCGCAGCCATCCGGTCGGAACGAAGGTGCGCTCCGCCTTGATGGGCGAGGACGTCCTCGAAACGAGGACGGAAGCGATCGTCCTCTTCGGGCACCGCGCCGCCGTCTATCTCAAGGGGTACGAGGGGTATTTCGCCCTCGAGGAAATCTCGCCGGCGGTTTGACGCCACAGCGACGACACCGCATCGGAAAAAACAAACGGGGGAGCGCCGAAAGACGCTCCCCCGTTCTTTGGTGCCGCTCGATACTTACTTGCGCGGCTCGGTCGCGAGCAGCCAATCCAGCTTGGCATTATCGTAACGCGGAGAATTGAACAGGCGCGGGAGATCCTCGAAGGTGCCGTAAACGCCTTCGGGCGAGCGCGAGTTGAACAGGAAGTACGGTATCCCGATGTCCATGTCCAGCAGGAGGTTGGCCTCGAGGCCCTTCGCATCCAGCGGCTTGAAGATCCAGCGGTTGCGCATGTACTGGACGCGCACGCAGCAGTCGTTTTCCGGCAGCAGGTCCGGGATCTCGTGGAACTGGACGGTCGCCGACTTGTCGCTCGGGTTCTGGGTCACCGTGACGCCCAGCAGATATTCCCGCGTCTTGAAAGGACTCCGCGTCGACTGGGTCCACAGCTGAACGTAGGAAAAGGTTTTCGGATCCCAGGGTTTGACCGCCTTCGATCCGAAACAGTTGGGGTTCCAGTCGTGGCAGTTCTCCACCGTATCGTCGATCATGGCCGCGACGGCCTGGTCCATCGTGGTGTCGACTCGCCGCGTTGCCATCACTTTCAGCAGCGTGTCTCCAGACGTCTTGATGGTGTAGACCTTCACGCCGTTTCGATCGATCACGAGTTCGGGTTTCCCGGTCCCGGAATACTTCCAGGCCAGGTGGGCGATCACCGCTGCGACGACGGAAAGCAGGACAATCCCGGCGAGCAGTTTCAGGACGATGCGGAAAAAGCGTCGGATTCGAGTCGAGTTCATCTTGATTCCAGAGTTGAAGGGGACTGCGGTCGTCACGATCACTCGTAACGCAGCGCGTCTCCCGGTTCCATGGTGACGGCGCGACGGCCAGGAATGAAGGCGGATGCGAAAATGATCAAGGCGATCAGCAACAGCACGCCGAGCGTGACCGGAACGACGCCGTCGAGCACGTTCGATATCGTCGCGCTCATGCCGGTGGTCATCACGATGCCGACGCATCCGCCGATGAGCGCAACGAGCAGGAAGACCGCTGCCTGCTTGAGGAGCTTGAGGATGACGGCCTTCTTGCTGCTGCCCAGCGCACGGAAGATGCCGATCTCGTGCGTGCGCTGCGCCACGCTGCGGCCGATCAGGCCGAACAGGCCCGTCGCCGCGAGGGTGAGCAGGACCAGGGCGATCCCGCTGAATCCGGGGACGAGCGATTTGTAGGAATTCAGCGCCACCAGGTATTCATCGAGCATCTGCAGGTTGTGCAGCGGCAGGTCCGGATCGACCGAGAACGCCGCCGACTGGATGTCTTCACGTCCCGCAGTCGAACCCGCCGGCAGCTTGACCAGCACCTGGAACGCGTTGGGAACGACCTGGCGGATCGGTCGATAGACCACGCCGGGCGTGGTGGGGTAGGGGCCGGATACGGACGATACGACGCCGATGACCTCCACCCAGGTGCCGCCATCGTTCGGCTTCAGCTTGATGCGCTGGCCGATCGGATTTCGTCCGGGCCAGTAGGCATCCGCAGCGCGCTGGTCGATGACAACGACGTTTGCGGAATTCACATCGTCCGTGCTGCCGAAGATCCGTCCGCGGACGAGCTTGATCCCGAGCAGCGAGAAATAGTTCTCCGAAACAGTGGCCAACGGCATCTGCATCGTCCCGTCGCGGGCGTCGTCCGCCCGGTCTTCGAGGATGGCGGGGACATCGTCCGGCGCCGTGGGCGTGGCGGTCGCGATCGCGGTGTCCGCGCCCGGAATCTTCTGGCGGATAGAAGCGGCGAGCTGGTCCCAGTAGGAAATCCTGCGGCTTTGATCGCTGTACTCGGCATCGAATTCCGTCGGGAAGGTGGAAATGATGCGGGCATCCTCCTGGACGCCGATCGGCTTGCTGAGTTCCTTGTTCACGGCAAGCACGACGTTCGCGCACACCACGAGCAGAAGCGAGGACACGAAGACCTGCAGGCCCACGAGGATGCTCGCCATGCGATTGCTTCCGCGCGTCGCGATGCCGCCCTTGCCGGTGCCCGCGAGATTCTTCGCCGGATCGAGCCGGGAAAGCCGGAACGCGGGAATGGTCGTGCTCGCGATCCAGAGCACCGCGGCGACGACCGCGGCGATCAGCAGATCGCCATAGCGGAGGATCAGCTCGTTGGGATCGCGTCCGGCGGCCTGGAGCCTGGCGGTGAAATCGAGCAGCCCATGGGCCCAGCCGACCGCCATCGCCGCGAGCAGGCATCCGACGACGAGACCGATGACGACCATGAACCCGGACTGCATCAGGGACTGCCGGATCAGTCGCATGCGCGTCGAACCCAGCGCGGTGCGCAGCGCCAGTTCCCTGGACCGTTCGAGCAGCATCGTGAAGATGATGAGGCTGATGTTGATCGTTCCGAGCAGCAGGACGGCTGCGGCGATCAGCGACGCCATGGACACCACCGCGATGTTGCCATGGGTGTACATCCTGTTGGCCGGAAACAGGGCCAGCTTCCGCTCACTGCCGAAGATGCTCTTGTTGGCTTTGCCGACGTCGTCGACGATGGCCTGCATGGACTGGAGGGCCGCCTCCTGGGACTGCCCCTCCTTCATCACGAGAATCGGGGATACGATCGTGTCGGAGTCCTGGGGGCGCGAGATGGTCTGCATCTGGAGCGGCGTCCAGACCTCGAAATCCTGGAATGCGAAGAAATCCTCGGGCAGGACGCCGATGACCCGGACCGGCTCGCCGTCGAGCTTGGTCTGCTTGCCGATGATTCCCGGATCGGCGGCGAAGTAGCTCTGCCAGGCGGTGTAGCTGAGGATCAAGGATCTCGGGGCGCCCGGCTCCGCATCGGAGGCAGAGAAAAGGCGGCCCAGCAAGGGCTTGGCGGCGGTCGCGCCGAGCAGCTTGGGGGTAATCGCCACGCCGCGCAGGCGGGTGCTGGCCTCGCCTTCGCTCAGCACCATCGCCTCTCGCGAAAAGGCACCGACTTCCTCCACCGACTGAACCCGCCCCGCGAGTTGCTGGTAGGTATACGCATCGATATTGGCGCGGAAAGGCTCCGAGTCCTTCTGCGACATCTGCAGGCTCTGCCAACGCCCGGAGTCCGGGAAAGGCAGGGGCTTCAGGAACATGTTGTAGTCGATGACGTACACGAACAGCGAAAGCCCGACGCTGAGGGCGACGACGATGATGCACAGCAACGAATTCCCGGGCGACTTGAGGAACAGCCGGAACGCGTATTTCAGATCGAACAGGAAGTTGGACAGCATCGGGATCCTCTCTCGGTATCCTTTCGAATGGCCGGATCAAGATGAAGCGGGCCTGGTGCAGCCATGCCCGCATTGCGCAATGTTCATCGCCACTCCAAGCAAGATGCGGGCCAATTCCGCTTCGAGCAGAAGCCCGAGAATCCACGGTCGAATTCGCGAAGGAAACGCGTCATTCCCTCTCCATGCTCGGTGTCGGCCGGTTTTCGCTCGTCCCAAAGATGGGACGAACGGTGTCGAAGATGGGAAAAGGGGCCGCGCGGAGAATCGGGTGCTCCCGCCTCTCGCGCACCGTCTTGCGATACGGCAACGAGTTCTATAAAAAGGGCGCCGTAGCGCACAGCAGGCCGGCGTCTCGCGCATGAGACGAAAACAGCCTGCCGGGTTTCCGTCTGCAGCGGTGGGGAGGGCATGCGGATCTGCCTGAGCGCTTTTTTTGGTGCGGGTTTCCGAACTATTCCGATTATTTTCCGTCGGGGGTCTGGGCAGGCGTGGACAGGCATGCGGCAGCTGGACTCGGGCGGCCTGCCGGATCATCGACGCCTGCCGATCTCGCTTCGGCCTGATGCTCGTGTGAAGCGAAATCGAGGCGCCGATCCCGACTTCTGGATCTGGCGGCCATCTCCGCCCTGATCGCCAGGGTTCCACTCGTTCAAGCGAAGGAGCATTCCGTTGTCTTCAAAGGTCGCCCCGCCGGCGGATTCGGAACAGTCTCTCTGGCGTGTGCTGCTGATGGCGCTCCGCGGCGGGCATCACGATTACACCTCCGGGTCCATGCAGCAGGCGCTCGTCCTGCTGGCCGCCCCGATGATGCTGGAGATGTTCGCCCAGTCGCTGCTGCTGATCACCAGCGTCTTCTGGGTGTCGAAGATCGGCAGCGGCGCCGTGGCCGTCGTCGGGCTGACCGAAGTGGTGATGAGCCTCGTCTACGCCTTTTCGGTCGGCATGTCGTTCGCGGCGGGGGCGTTCGTGGCGCGCCGGATCGGCGAGGGCGGACACCCGGATGCGGCGGCGCGCGGCGTGGCGCAGGCGGTCATGCTGGGCTGGGCCATCTCGCTCACGCTCGGCTTCACCCTGTGGCTGTTCGGCGAACGCGTGCTCCTCGCGCTCGGCGCGGCCCCGGACATCGCCGCGCTGGGCGCCCCGTACGTGAAGACGATGTTCCTCGGCAACGTCACCGTCTTCACCATGTTCCTGCTGAACGCGATCCTGCGCGGCTGCGGCGATCCGGCCTACTCGATGCGGACCCTGTGGCTGGTCAACATCGTGAACTTCGTGGTGACCCCGTGCCTGATCTTCGGCGTCGGGCCGTTTCCGGCGCTCGGCCTGACCGGCGTGGCGATCGCGATCATCTTCAGCCGCAGCGTCGGTGTCGCGTTCCAGTTCTGGCGCCTGACCAGCGGCAAGGGCCGCCTGAAGTTGCGCCTGCGCCACTTCGTGCCGGTGGGCGAGGACATGCGCAAGATCGCGCAGATGTCGTGGAGCGGCATCGCGCAGATGGTGATCAGCAACACCAGCGGCCTGGGCCTGTTCTCGATCGCCGCGCTTTCCGGAACGGTCGCCCTGGCCGGCGCCACCATCGCGATGCGGGTCGTGCAGTTCGTCATGCTCCCCGGCGTCGGCATCGCCTTCGCCGCCGCCACCCTCGTCGGCCAGAACCTCGGGGCCGGCCGGCCGGAACGCGCGAGCGACGCGATCCGCATCGCCACGCGCATGAACATCGTGTTCCTGAGCGTGCTGACGGTCGTCCTGCTGGTGATGGCGCGCCCGATCGCGATGCTGTTCACCACGCAGCCGGACGTCGTGCGCGAAGCGACGATCGCGATCCGGATCGTGGTCTCGGCCTTCCCGCTCTATGCGGCGGCGATGAGCCTGGAGGCTGCGTTCAACGGGGCTGGCGACACCTGGACGCCGGCGCTGATCAATTTCGTATGCCTGTGGTGTACCCAGATCCCCCTGGCCTGGGTGCTGAGCACCCGGTTCGGCCTGGGCACGCTCGGCGTCTACATTTCGGTGCCGATCAGCTTCACGCTGATGATGGCGTTGACCGCCTGGCTCTACAAGAGAGGGCGCTGGAAAACGCACGTGATCTGAGCGCCCCGAAGGCGCGCCCGTCCCGCAGGTCTCTCTTCCCTCGTCTCAAGAACGCGCCGCAATGAATGCGAACGAACCGCTTCCCACGTCCTTCCCGGCCGAGGTCGCCGACTTCCTCGGCCGGCCGAAACGCCTGCTGATCGGCAAGGGATGGCAGGAGGGCGGCGGGGACACGCCGTTGCGGATCGGCAATCCCGCCGATGGGACGCTGCTGGTGGAAGTCCCGGCGGCGGGCGCCGGAGAGGTCGACGAGGCCGTATCGCAGGCGCAGAAGGCCCTGCGCAAGTGGTCGACGGTTTCCGCCGCCACGCGCGCCAGCTACCTGTTCCGGCTGGCCGACCTGCTGGAGAAGCACGCGGCCGAATTCGCGGCCATCGAATCGATCGACGTCGGCAAGCCGCTGATGGTCACGCGCATGCTGGACGTCCCGTTCACCGCCGAGGTCATCCGCTACAACGCCGGCTGGGCGACGAAACTGTGCGGGGAGACGTTCGATCTCGCACTGCAGGCGAGTCCGTTCCATGCCTACACCCGACGGCAGCCGATCGGTGTGGTGGCCGCCATCGTGCCCTGGAATTTTCCGCTGCTGCAGGCGGCGATGAAACTTTCCGCCGCGCTGGCGGCGGGCTGCGTGGCGATCCTGAAGCCCTCCGAGCTGACGCCCCTCAGCGCGCTGCGCCTGGGGGAACTGGTGCTGGAAGCGGGATTCCCGCCGGGCGTGATCCAGATCCTCACCGGCACCGGCGCCGGGACCGGCGCCGCCCTGGTGCGGCATGCCGGCGTCGACAAGGTCTCGTTCACGGGATCGACCGCCGTCGGACGCGAGATCGTCCGTACCTGCGCCGAGGACTTCAAGCGCGTGACGGTGGAACTCGGCGGGAAATCGCCGAACATCGTCTTCGCCGACGCCGACCTCGAACAGGCGATCCTCGGGGCAGCGAACGCCACGTTCTTCAACGCCGGCCAGGTCTGCTACGCGGGCACCCGGCTGTACGTGGAACAGTCGGCGTACGACACGGTGGTGGACGGCATCGCGAACGCGGCCCGCAAGCTGCAGATCGGCCACCCGTTCTCCCCGGAAACGGATCTCGGGCCGGTGGTCTCGGACCGGCAACTGGAACGGATCGAGCGCTACGTCGATGACGGCGTCCGCGCCGGCGCGGAGGTCGTGACCGGAGGCGAACGCCTGGCGCGTCCCGGGCACTACATGCCGCCGACCATCCTCGCCGGCGCTACCCAGGACATGGCGGTGATGCGCGAGGAGATTTTCGGTCCCGTGCTGTGCGTCGTGCCCTTCAAGAACATCAACGACGCGATCGCGATGGCCAACGATTCCCGCTACGGCCTGGCCGCGGGCATCTGGTCGCGCGACCTGAAGAAGGCGCACCGGACCGCGAACGCCTTGCAGGTCGGCACCGTCTGGGTGAACTGCTACCACACGATGGACCCGGCGATGCCCTTCGGCGGATGGCGCGAGTCCGGCTGGGGCAGGGAGTTCGGCCGAGCCGGCGTGGAGTCGTTCACCGAGTTGAAGTCGGTGGCCATGAAGCTTTGATGGACAGCCCCTGCACAGGAGCGGGGGTGACGGGATGTCCGGAGCATGGGGGCGCGCGGATGCGATCCGATTTCCGGAATCGGAAGTCCCATTTTCGGGATCATCCTTCGAGGCCACGCCATAACTGATTGTTTTTGAAGGCCGGGAAAAATGGCATGGCCTTTGCTCATGGGTGCGCATGGACTACGCCAGACCTCAAAACAAGAAATTCTTCAAGAACCGCAAGGCGTTGATCGCTGCCGGCGCCATCGCCTTGCTGGTCGGGGCCATCGGGCTCGCGAGCATCGACTTCACCACGCAGCGGATCGACCGTTCCAAAGTGACGATCGATACGGTCAAGCGGGGGGCGCTCGAGATCAAGGTCAATGCCAACGGCCAGCTCGTCCCGAGGAACGTCGAGTACATCGCCTCCCAGGTCAACGGAAGGGTCGCCAAGACCTTCGTGAAGCCGGGCGATGTCGTGAAGGCCGGCACGGTCCTGGTCCAGCTCGAGAATCCGCAACTGGTCGCAAGCGAAGAGGAGGCCCGGTCCGCATGGGAGGGGGCGCTCAACGAAGCCAAGGCCGCCCGCGCGGATCTGCACGCCGAACTGCTCGCTCAGCAGTCCGTGCTCACGCAGGCCAAGTTCGCGATGGAAAGGGCGCAGGTGCGCCTGGACGCAGAAGCGAAGCTGGCCGGGCAGAACATCATCTCGGCGATCGACTACGCGAACAGCAAGCTCAACGTCGCGCAGACCAAACAGCAGTACGCCCTCGAACTCGAACGGTTCAACGCCATCCGCGACAACGTCAAGGTCCAGATCGAGGTGCGGCAATCGCGCGCCAACGAGCTGGCGAAGGCGCATGAACGAGCGAAGGACCAGGTCTCCAATCTCCAGGTCGTTTCCAACATCGACGGCGTCGTGCAGGATCTTTCGGTGGACGTCGGCCAGCAGATGCAGCCGGGCGCGGCCATCGGCCGCATTGCGCAGCCGGGCGAGCTGTATGCCGAATTGCGCATTCCGGCCCGCGAAGCCACCGACGTGCAGACCGGGCAGAAGGCGGTCATCGATACGAGGAACGGCACGGTCGAAGGCACGGTCAGCCGGATCGATCCGGGCGTCCGGGACGGCACCGTCATCGTCGACATCGACCTGAAGGGGGCGATGCCGCAAGGCGCCCGTCCGCAGCTCCAGGTGGAAGGAATCGTCTACATCGCCCAGCTCCCGAACACGCTGTATGTCGGACGACCGGCTTACGTGAAGTCGAATGCGGAAATCACCGTGTACAAGCTCGACGACAGTGGACGCTATGCCGCCCGGTCGCCGATCCGGGCCGGCAAAGTATCACTGGACTACCTGCAGGTGCTCTCCGGGTTGAAGGAAGGAGACCGGATCATCACGTCGGAAACCGGCGAATGGCGCAACAAGGACCGGGTCTTGCTGGACAACTAGTCCGCAGCGCCGTTCCTGCGTCATCGGACGAAAACGCGGACGCCCCGTTCCAGTGGACAACGGGCACTACAACAGACGCACCATGCAACCGCATCAGGAGATCGCAGTGAACAAGCCGAATCTGATCGAACTTCAGGGAATCAAGAAGGTTTTCTATACCGAGGAAATGGAGACTTGGGCGCTCAACAACATCCATCTCTCCATCGACGCGGGCGAGTACGTATCGATCAGCGGCCCCTCCGGCTGCGGGAAGTCGACGCTGCTTTCGGTCATGGGCCTGCTGAATTCGTTTTCCGAGGGCAAATACCTGTTGAACGGACAGGAGGTTTCCAGCCTGGGAGAAGCCGAACGCGCCCGGGTCAGGAACCAGGAAATCGGCTTCATCTTCCAGGCATTCAATCTCATCGGCGACATGCGCGTGTTCGAGAATGTCGAATTGCCGCTGACGTTTCGCAACGACCTCAGCCGAAAGCAGCGTCAGGAGATGGTGACGGAAGCGCTCGCCCAGGTGCAGATGGACCATCGTCAAAAGCATTATCCGGCCGAACTGTCCGGCGGCCAGCAGCAGCGCGTCGCGATCGCGCGCGCCCTGGTCGGCAAGCCGAAAGTGCTCCTCGCCGACGAACCGACCGGCAATCTGGACTCCAAGAATGCCCAGATGGTCATGGATCTTCTCGGCACGCTCCACCGCGGCGGCAGCACCATCGTCATGGTCACGCATGACCCGCATTCGGCCGAGCAGGCAAGCCGCCAGATTTCGCTGTTCGACGGAAAGCTCGTCGACGACAGGGGAGGGAAGTCGCGTCCCCAGGCCGAATCTGTCGCCGGTTGAGGGATGAAAAAGCTCTAGGCCAGGAGGCGAGCCCACCGGGGCGCTCCGCTTGCAGAACCCGTCGCCAGAGGTGGGGAATACCGTCCCATGTGCCTCCGTTGTCCCAAGCAGATGCAAGGGTTGAATTTATCCTGAACGTCGCCGATGCTTTTGGGGGCCGACCATGACAGGCTCGGCAACCAAGGGGCCGCTCCATGAGTAACGTTAAGGATCTGCTGGCCGCATTGGCGAGCCGTGGCATTCGGTTGTCCGCCAGCGAAGGCCAGCTGATGTGCTACGCGCCCAGGGAATCGCTGACCGGTGAATTGAGGGCGGCGATCGCGCGGCACAAGTCCGAACTCATTGCCCTGCTGTCGCGCGGACAGCAGAGCGGCGTCGCACTGCTCGACACGCCAGCGCCCGCCGTCATCCGAACGGAAGAAGGTTCCGTTCTGCCCCTGTCCCTCGGAGCGCAGGGGTTGTACGTCTACCAGAAGATGTCGCCGGATTCGGCGATCTACAACGTGCCGGTTTGCCTGGAATTGACCGGGGAAATCGACATGTCGATGCTGCGGCGGGCCTGGGATGCCGTGCTCGATCGCTTCCCGATCCTGATGACGAGAGTGATCGAAGGCGAAGACGTCCCGGCGCTGATGCTCGACCGCGCCTGCAAGGCGGCCGTGGCCGACATTGCCCACGATCGCATGGACCGCGATGCGGCTATCCGGCGGCTGCTCGAAGCGTCGAGCCGACCGTTCGATCTCAACCGTGGCCCACTGGTCCGGATCGAACTTCATCGCCTGGGCGGCGCCTCGTCCTTTCTCCTGATCGTCGCGCACCACATGATCTTCGACGGTCATTCCGGGATATTGCTGCTCAAGTCGCTGCTGGAAGCCTATCGCGGACTGCTTTCCACCGGGAAGGTCGAATTCCTGCTGCCGTCCACCGGATATTCCGAATACGTGGCCTGGGAACAGTCCATGCTCGTTTCTTCCGAGGCGAAGAAGCACGCGGACTTCTGGAGGGAAAGAGCCGGCCGGGCGATATCCCGATCCGGCCTGGCCGACCAGGTGCCCGAGTCGGATCGCTCCCAGGGCGCCAACGAATCGTTTTCGCTGACCCGCGTCGTCGATGCGGATCTGTCGCGCAGGATCCGCCGACTTTCGCATGATGCGGGCGTGACGCTGTCCGCGTTCTTCCTCGCCGCATTCGCCTCCTTGCTGCGCAGGTACGCGGCCGGAGACGACGTCGCCGTCATCATGCCCGTCAGCCAGCGGCAGGGAGGGAGCTATTCCGGCGATGTCGGCTACTTCGTCAATATCCTGCCGATCCACCTGGACTTCGGCGACGGGAGCGAGGCGTTCATCGATTTCGCGGCGCGGGTGCAGCGGATCCTGCTCGACGCCCTCTATCACTCCGCCTATCCCTATCCGCTGATACGCAACCTGTCGTCGGATACCGAGGATCGCATCGCGCCTTCCATCGGCATCGGGTACGCCTATCAGGACTTCCTGAGCCGCAATGCCTTCGATGGCGTTTCTGGCGGCCTCGGCCCGCAGGTGAAGACGGTCGAGGACATCCACCAGCAGGACGATTCCGAGTTCGGACTCCAAGTCTACGACGGGGAGGACGCGTTCGCATTGAAAATGAGCTGCGATCCCAGGCTCTATGGCGAGACGTTCCTGTCGGATTTCGTGGTCCGCTTCGAGCGGTTCCTGGAAACCCTCGCCGATACCGGCGGCGATGCCTCGAGCTTCGCCCTCGTTCCGCCGGCGGAACGCCGGCACCTACTCCTTGACTTCAACCCGGCCGCGACGGCGCTTCCGCCGCACGACATCTGCGGACTGTTCAAGGAGGCGGCCGATCGGCACGCGGACAGCATCGCCATCGTGTCCGCGGCCGGAAGCATGCGCTACCGCGACATCGACGAAAAGAGCGGTCGCGCCGCCGATGCGCTGAAGCGCGCGCTGGGCGGGGAGGGGGGCATCGTCGGCCTGTGCATCGAGCGATCCGCCGAGGCGATCGTCGGCATGCTCGCGATCATGCGCGCCGGCGGCTGCTTCCTGCCGCTCGATCCGGCCTATCCGGACGAAAGACTGGCCCACATGCTGCGCGATTCGGGGGCGCGGCTGGTGATCGTGGACACGGCATCGATGCAGAGGATCGCATCGATCGTCGGCGACGATGTCGCGCTGATCGCCATCGACTCCCTGTTCGACACGCCGTCGATGTCGACGCCCGCGCCCGATCTTCCGGAGGCTTCCGGCCGGATCGCGCAGGCGGGGAGTGCGTGCCTGATCTACACCTCCGGTTCCACCGGACAACCCAAGGGCGTCCTCATCGGGCACGCGGGCCTGGTCAACCACAATCGATTCGCGCGCGAATTTTACGGGATCACTGCCGCGGACTCGCAGTTGCAGTGTTCCAGCATGAGCTTCGATCTCTTCCTGGAAGAAGTGCTCACCGTGCTGACGAGCGGCGGCAAGCTGGTCGTGGCGTCCGGAAAGGAGGCGCTCTCCCTGCAGCGCCTGGCGACGCTGGTGGACGAGCACGGACTCACCGCGCTCAATCTCCCGACGGCGCATTTCCACGAAATCGCATCGTCCGGCCTCCACTTCGCCTCGCTTCGCAAGGTCATCGTCGGTGGAGAAAGGCTCGATCCTGCCAAGGCGCGCGGCTTCCTGGAGCGGAACCCGCTCGCGACGCTTTACAACACCTATGGGCCGACCGAAACCACGATCATCAGCACGGCGGCGAAAGTGACGCTCGAATCGCTCGGCGAGCGCGGGGCGGCCACCATCGGAACGCCGATCGCCAATACGCGAATCTACATCCTCGATGGGAACCGGGAACTGCAGCCGATCGGCATCCCGGGCGAGATCTGCATCGCCGGCGTGGGCGTGTCCCAGGGTTACCTTGGCCGGCCGGAGATGACGCGCGAACGCTTCGTCGACAATCCCTTCGAACCTGGCGCCAGGATGTACCTGACCGGCGACAAGGGGCGTTGGCTCGACGACGGCAGCATCGAATACCTCGGCCGCATCGATCATCAGGTCAAGATCCGCGGATTTCGCGTGGAGCCGGGCGAAGTCGAAAGCGTGCTCGGACAGCATCCCGGCCTCGACCGGGTCGTGGTCGTCGCGCAGGGCGAGGCCACGGCCAAGCGTCTCGTCGCGTTCTATACCGGGAAGCCCTCGGGCCGGGAGGCAGAACCGGCGCCGTCCGCGGATGCGCTCAGGGATTTCCTGTCGGCGCGCATGCCCGAGCATCTCGTGCCCTCGTTCTTCGTGCGGATGGAATCGATCCCGCTGACGCCGAACGGCAAAATCGATCGGCGCATGCTCGAACGCATGGAGACGATGCCCGAACCGGGTCGTCAAAAAGGCGCTGCCAGCACCGCGACGGAACGCAAGCTCGTTGACGTGTGGGCCGACGTGCTGTCCATTCCGCAAAGCGCGATCGGCGTGGAAGACGACTTCTTCCACCTGGGCGGCCACTCGCTGCTGGCGACGCGGGTGCTGTCCAGGATCAAGCAGGCGTTCGGCGTCGACCTGCCGATCAAGACGCTGTTCGAACGCCCGCGTCTCGCGGAACTGGCCGAGGCCATCGATCTCGCGTGCGTGATCGACATCCCGACCATCCGTCCGGTGCCGCGCCAGCCGCGGATGCCGCTGAGCTACGCCCAGGAACGTCTCTGGCTCCTCCAGCGGATGGAACCGGACGACGTCAGCTACAACGTGCCCGGCGCGGTGAGGATGCGGGGGCCGCTCGACATCGACAGGCTCGAGCAGGCCTTCCGGCAGGTCATCCAGCGTCACGAGTCCCTGCGGACCGTGTTCCTGGAAGAGGATGGCGTCCCGTTCCAGCGCATCGAGCCCGAGGTCGAGTTCAGCCTCTCGAGATTCGATCTCTGCAGCGCCCCGGTGGCGTCCAGGGAATTGAATGCCGCATCGCTCTGCCGCGCCGAAGCCACCGCGCCGTTCGATCTGGAGCGGGGCCCGCTGATCCGCGCGCGCATCATCACCCTGGCCGAAGACGATCATCTGCTGATGGTGAACATGCACCACATCGTCAGCGACGGCTGGTCGATCGGCATCTTCATCGACGAGATCGGCCACCATCTCGCCGGACACGACGCCGGACTGCCGCCGCTGCCGATCCAGTACGCCGACTTCAGCGTCTGGCAGCGCGACTGGCTCGAGGGCAGCGGCGAGTTGAAGCGGCAGTTGGCCTACTGGACGGAGACGCTGGCCGACAGTCCGGAACTGCTGGAACTGCCGACCGACTTCCCGCGCCCCGGCGTGCTCAGCCATGCCGGCGAAACCAGCCGGTTCACGATGGACGCGCAGACGGCGCAGCGGCTCCGGCAGGTCGCCGAAGGCGAGCGCTGCACGCTGTTCATGGTGCTCATGGCCGCCGTCAACGCCTTGCTCTACCGCTACACCGGGCAGGAGGACCTGTGCATCGGCACGCCGATCGCAGGCCGCAACGATGCGAGCACCGAACGCCTGATCGGCATGTTCGTCAACACCCTGGCCATCCGCACCAAACTGCATGGCGGGATGACCTTCACCGAACTGCTCGAACGGGTGAAGCGCAACTGCCTCGCGGCCTACGATCACCAGGATGCGCCGTTCGAGAAGGTGATCGAGGTCCTGCGCCCGAAGCGGAACATGGCCATCACGCCGATCTTCCAGGTGATGGTCATGCTGCAGAATGCGGACGCCGGCGCAGCGGAACGCGACGTTCGCCTGCATCCGATCGAGAGCGGCATCAGCAAGTTCGACCTCAGCGTGGAATTCGAGGAGAACGCCGATGGGCTGGCGGTCGCGATCGAATACTCGACGGCGCTGTTCAAGCGCGACCGGATCGCCCGCATGGTCGAGCATCTCCAGCGCCTCTGCGATGCGGTGGCCACGAACCCGTCGCTCCGGCTGCAGGACATCGATGTTCCGGGCATGGAGCGCCAGGACACGCCGGACGAGCATCGGGACCAGCCGCCGACCGCGATCCCGCCGGTCGAGCGCGATCAGCCGCGGCTCGACAGGCCGACAGCCGATGCTGCGGCTCCGGGCCATTGGGATTCGCTGCCCTGGAGCGGCGCCGCATGCGCGCTGCCGACCATGCGCAGCACGCCCCTCAAGCCGGACGGCGACCGCGACATGCGCTTGCACACCGTCCCGCTCGATGCCGCGCTGACGCGTGCAGTCCGCGAGTCCGCGCGCGCGATGGGCGTGACCGCCGACAGCCTGTGGCTGGCGGGATATGCCGCGCTGCTGCGCTTCATCGGCGGGGCGCCACAGGTGCGCTGCGGCGTCGTCCAGAACGATCCGGGCAACGCGCTGCCGCTGGTGCTCGACATCGGCGATGACGCCACGGGGACGGCGCTCATCGTGGAGGTCGACCGGCAACTGGAGCGCATGCGCGACGCGGCCGGGTATCCGCCGTCCGCGATCGAAGCGCGGATTCGCGATCGCATCGAAGGCGCGATGTTCGACACCCTGTTCGAGATCGAACGCCATTGCCGTGCCGATCGCGGCGGCGATGGGGTGCTCCGTTCCCCGTTCCTGTTCCGCCTGATCGAACGCATCGCCGATGGCGTGTCGGCCGGCGAACCGGATCATGCGCTCCAGATCGACTACGACGCCAACGTCTACGATCCGCAGTCCGTCGACGATTGGGCGGCGGTGTTCGCGACCTGCATGCAGGCCCTGGTGATGCGGCCCGACGCACCATGGCGCGCGCTGCCGCTGTTGCCGGCCACGCTGCGCGAGCGCATCACCGATGTCTGGAATGCGACCGACCATGCCTTCTCGTCGGACGTCGGCCTGACCGATCCGCTGGTGGCGCAGGCCGTGCGCACGCCGGATGCGGTCGCCCTGGTCTTCGGCGACGTTGCGCTGACCTACCGGGAACTCGACGCGCGCACCAACCGCCTGGCTCGCCACCTGCGCACCCTGGGCATCGGCCGGGAGCAGGTGGTCGGCGTCTGCATGCACCGTTCGGTGGAGATGGTGGTGGCCCTGCATGCGGTGGTGAAGGCGGGCGCTGCCTATGCGCCGCTCGACCCCGAGCTGCCCGCGCAGCGGCTTTCGGGGATGATCCTCGAGGTCGATGCCCGCCTGGTGCTGACCCAGCGTGCGCTGGAGGCCGGCGTGCTGGCCGGGATCGAAGCGCCGGTGCGGCTGCTGTCGCTGGATGCCGGGACCGACCCCGCGGCCGCGGAATCCGATGCGCCGGTGGTCGGCAACGCCGGCCCCCGCGATCTCGCCTACGTGATCTTCACCTCGGGCTCCACCGGCAAGCCCAAGGCGGCGATGAACGAGCATGCGCCGGTCATCAACCGCATCGAGTGGATGCAGGACGCCTATCGGCTGCATCCGGGCGATCGCGTCCTGCAGAAGACGCCGTTCGCGTTCGACGTGTCGGTCTGGGAATTCTTCTGGCCGTTCATGGTCGGCGCCACGCTCGTCGTGGCGGAGCCGGGCGGTCATCGCGACCCGCAGTACCTCGGCCGGATCATCCGCGAATCCGGCATCACCACCTTGCACTTCGTCCCGTCGATGCTGCAGGTGTTCGTCGATGCCGGCGAACTGGCGTCGTGCACGACGCTCAGGCGCGTTTTCGCCAGCGGCGAGGCGCTGCCGGCGCCGCTGGCCGCCCGGTTCCTCGCCGAATCGGCGGCGGAACTGCACAATCTCTACGGTCCCACCGAAGCCGCCATCGACGTCAGCCATTTCCACGTCGCCGATCGCGCGATCGCCAGCGTGCCGGTCGGTCGCCCGATCTGGAACGCCCGCCTGTACATCCTCGACCCGCATGGGCGGCTGCTGCCGCCCGGCGTCGCCGGCGAACTGTTCATCGGCGGCCTGGTCGTCGGGCGCGGTTACTACGGCCGGGCCGAACTCACGGCCGAACGGTTCGTCGACAGTCCCTTCGTCGCCGGCGAACGCATGTATCGCACGGGCGACCTGGCGCGCTGGCGCAACGACGGCGACATCGAATATCTCGGCCGCATCGACCACCAGGTCAAGATCCGCGGATTCCGCGTCGAACTGGGCGAAGTCGAAGGCGCGCTCGCACAGCATCCCGCGCTCGATCAGGTCGTTGTGGTCGCGCAGGGCGATCTTTCCGCCAAGCGCCTCGTCGCCTTCTACACCGCAAGGGCGCATCGGATGGAGGAGGGCGCCGAGCCGACGGCGAATGCGCTCCGTGAGTTCCTGGCGTCGATCCTGCCCGAGTACGTCATCCCGTCGTTCTTCTGCCGCCTGGAATCCATTCCGCTGTCGTCGAACGGCAAGGCGGACCGCCGCGTGCTCGAGGGCATGGATGCGAAACCCGTGTCGGAGACCGCGAGCGACACGCCCAGGACCGGAACCGAGCAGGCGCTCGCTGCGATCTGGGGCGACGTGCTGGGCCTCGCACCCGACACCATCGCCGGAGAAGACGACTTCTTCCACCTGGGCGGCCACTCGCTGCTGGCGACGCGGGTGCTGTCCAGGATCAAGCAGGCGTTCACCGTCGACATGCCGCTCAAGGCGCTGTTCGAGCATCCGCGTCTCGCGGAGCTGGCCCAGGCCATCGACGTTGCATGCGTCATGGAGATCCCCGCCATCCGCCCCGCGCCGCGCCAGCCGCGCATGCCGCTGAGCTACGCCCAGGAACGCATCTGGGTCCTTCACCGGATGGAACCGGACGACGTCAGCTACAACGTGCCCGGCGCGGTGAGGATGCGGGGGCCGCTCGACATCGACAGGCTCGAGCAGGCCTTCCGGCAGGTCATCCAGCGTCACGAGTCCCTGCGGACCGTGTTCCTGGAAGAGGATGGCGTCCTGTACCAGCGCATCCTGCCCGGGATCGAATTCGAACTGTCGCGATTCGACCTCCGCCAGGTCCCGGCGGCGACGAGGGAGTCCGACGCCGCATCGCTCTGCCGCGCGGAAGCCACCGCGCCGTTCGATCTGGAGCGCGGCCCGCTGATCCGCGCGCGCATCATCACCCTGGCCGAAGACGACCATCTGCTGATGGTGAACATGCACCACATCGTCAGCGACGGCTGGTCGATCGGCATCTTCATCGACGAGATCGGCCACCATCTCGCCGGACACGACGCCGAACTGCCGCCGCTGCCGATCCAGTACGCCGACTTCAGCGTCTGGCAGCGCGACTGGCTCGAGGGCAGCGGCGAGTTGAAGCGGCAGTTGGCCTACTGGACGGAGATGCTGGCCGACAGTCCGGAACTGCTGGAACTGCCGACCGACTTCCCGCGCCCCGGCGTGCTCAGCCATGCCGGCGAAACCAGCCGGTTCACGATGGACGCGCAGACGGCGCAGCGGCTCCGCCAGGTCGCCGAAGGCGAGCGCTGCACGCTGTTCATGGTGCTCATGGCCGCCGTCAACGCCTTGCTCTACCGCTACACCGGGCAGGAGGACCTGTGCATCGGCACGCCGATCGCAGGCCGCAACGACGCGAGCACCGAACGCCTGATCGGCATGTTCGTCAACACCCTGGCCATCCGCACCAAACTGCATGGCGGGATGACCTTCACCGAACTGCTCGAACGGGTGAAGCGCAACTGCCTCGCGGCCTACGATCACCAGGATGCGCCGTTCGAGAAGGTGATCGAGGTCCTGCGCCCGAAGCGGAACATGGCCATCACGCCGATCTTCCAGGTGATGGTCATGCTGCAGAATGCGGACGCCGGCGCAGCGGAACGCGACGTTCGCCTGCATCCGATCGAGAGCGGCATCAGCAAGTTCGACCTCAGCGTGGAATTCGAGGAGAACGCCGATGGGCTGGCGGTCGCGATCGAATACTCGACGGCGCTGTTCAAGCGCGACCGGATCGCCCGCATGGTCGAGCATCTCCAGCGCCTCTGCGATGCGGTGGCCACGGATCCGTCGATCCTGCTGCAGGACATCGATGTCCTGGAAACGGAGCGCGAGCGCCTGCTGCATTTCCACAGCGGCCCGGAAGTCCCGCGCAGCGAGGAGGACGCCAGGGCCTTCATGGTCCACCGCTGGTTCGAAGCGCAGGCGGCCAGGACGCCGGACGCCATCGCGGCCGAGGCCGGCGACGCCCGGATCAGCTACGAGGCGCTCAATCGTCGCGCCAACCGGATCGCGCACGGCCTGGTCGCCGCCGGCGTCGGCGTGGACGAACGGGTGGCGATCTGCATGTCGCGCGGCCTCGATATGGTCGCGGGCATGCTCGGCATCCTCAAGGCCGGCGCCGCCTATGTGCCGCTGGAGCCCGGCTACCCGGCGGCACGGCTCGCCTATCTGCTGGAGGACAGCGCGCCGAAGGCGCTGCTGACGCAACGCGAACTGCTGGAAAGCGACGTCGCATCGCAGGCCCGCGCCCAGGGGGTCCTCATCCATGCGGTGGATGGCGACGATTTCCAGGATCAGCCGGATCACGATCCCGACGTGGCGGTCGGGCCGCGGCACCTGGCCTACGTCATCTACACCTCCGGCTCGACCGGCAAGCCGAAGGGCGTGATGATCGAGCATGCGGGACTGACCCACTACCTGCGCTGGGCGGTCCGCGAGTACGCCGATGGCGGGCGGGCCAGCGACAGCATCGTGTCGTCGCCCATCGCCTTCGACGCCACCGTGACCAGCGTGTACCTGCCGCTGCTGACCGGCGGGCGCGCCGTGCTCCTGCAGGCCGGGGAAGAGATCGCAGGCCTGGAGGCGCTGCTGCGCAGCGGGCGTCGCTGGGACCTGTTGAAGATCACGCCGCTGCACTGGCGCGAACTGGGCCTTCGCCTGGCCGCCGATGGCGTGCGCTGCGACGTGGGCGCCTTCGTGGTCGGCGGCGAAGCGATGCCCTATTCGGCCGTCGAGATCTGGCGCGAAGTGGCGCCTGCCGCGCGCTGCATCAACGAATACGGGCCGACCGAGACGGTCGTGGGCTGCACGATCCACGAGGTGCCGCCGGGCGAACACGATTTCGTCGACGTGCCCATCGGCCGGCCGATCGACAATACGCGGATCTACATCCTCGACGAGCGACGCCGCCTGCAGCCGATCGGCGTGCCCGGCGAACTGTACATCGCCGGCGACGGCGTCGCGCGCGGATATCTCAACCGGCCCGATCTCACCGCCGAGCGCTTCGTGGACGATCCGTTCGTGCCGGGCGCCCGGATGTACCGCTCCGGCGACCTGGCGCGCTGGTCGGAGGCGGGCGTGCTCGAATACCTCGGGCGCATCGATACCCAGGTCAAGGTCAGGGGCTTCCGCATCGAGCTCGGCGAGATCGAGGCCGCGCTGTGCCGGCATCCCCGGATCGATTCCGCCGTGGTGGTGACCCAGGGGGCGCAATCCGACCGCAGGCTGGTCGCTTTCTACACGCTGGCCGCGCAGGCGGGGGCGGGGGAAGAGGGCGCAGGAGAGGAGGGCGCAGGGGAGGAGACCGTCCCGCAGGAAGCGCTCAAGGCGTTCCTGCATCAGAGCCTGCCGGAGTACATGGTGCCGACGGCATTCCGGACCCTGGAAACGATCCCGCAGACGCCGAGCGGCAAACTCGACCGACCTGCGCTGGAGCGCATGCAGGTGGACATGGCATCGACGCGTCCGTACATCGCGCCGAGGAACGAGGCCGAACGCGAACTGCTGGCGATCTGGTCGGACGTCCTGCAGCGGCCGGCGGACGCCATCGGCATGGACGACGATTTCTTCGAGCTCGGCGGCCATTCGCTGCTTGCGGTGCGGATCATCACCCGGGTGAAGCAGCGCAGCGGAAAGCAGGTCCCGCTGTCCTGGCTGATCAGGGCGCCGACCATCGCCCGATTCGCGGCCCTGTGGACGTCCGAAGACGCCGCTGCCCCGGACGACATCGTGGTCCCTATCGCATCCGGCGGGAAAAGCCCTGCGATCTTCGCCGTCCCCGGCGCCGGCGGCAACGTGATGTCGATGACCGACGTGAGCCGCGCCATCGCTCCCGAGCGTGCTTTCTACGGTCTGCAGGCGGTCGGCCTGGATGGACGGGCGCCTCCGCTGGAGAGCGTCGAAGCGACCGCGAAGGCCAACATCCTGGCGATGAAGTCCGTGCAGGCGAGGGGGCCTTACCATCTCCTCGGCCATTCCTATGGCGGCGTCGTCGCCTACGAGATGGCCCGGCAACTGGCCGCCGCGGGAGAGCGCGTGGGATGGCTCGTCCTGCTGGACTCCGCCGTGCCGCGCCTGGTCCATGATCCGGCCGCGGGCGATGGCGGGGACGAGGACGACGCCGTCCTGCTGGGACAGGTGATCGCGGGACTGGTCCGTTCCGCTGACGCGTCCTCGCCACGGCACGCGGGTCCGATCGATGTCGAGGCCGCGATCGGCGTCCTGCGCTCGCAAGGCATCGAACTCGACAGGGCGCAGATCGACGCCATCCTGGCCGTCCTCAAGGCCAACCTCCGGTGCTATCGCCGTTACCGTCCCAAGCCGATACCGATCGATCTCCCGGTCCATCTGTATCGGGCGATCCGCGAATCCGGCCGCGATTGGCCCGAGGACCACGGCTGGAGCGGGTTCCTGCCGGCACCGCCGTCGCTGCACGCGGTGGACGCGGATCATTTCTCGATGCTCGACGGCCCCCATGCCGCCGAGATCGCGCGTTCGCTGCCCGGCGTGGGCGCGGATTGACCGTTTTCCTATCCGTGTGACCCGCAATTTCCCCGGTGTATTTTCGTCCGCCATTCCAAGGAGCACGTCGTGAAACTGAAGCTGTACGAAACGATCGCAAGATACCTGCTGGGCATCATCTATCTGTTCGGCGCCGTCGACGGCTTCCTCAGCATCTTCTTCGGGATCTACATCACCGGGAACCCGGCCGAGTGCTCGTTCCTGGGAATCCTCAAGCACACGCTGTTCTTCTGGGCCTTCATGAAGTCGATCCAGTTGATCGGCGCGATCAGCCTGCTGGCCAATTACAAGCCGGCGCTGGGCGTGGCGCTGCTGACGCCGATTTCGTCGGTGCTGTGCCTGTTCTATTTCTTCGTACTGAACTGGTACTACGCGTTGACCGTGGTCGCCGTGCTCAACCTGGTGCTGCTGCGCGCCTACTGGCCCAGCTACCGTGCATTGTTCGCCGACTACCCGATGCGGGCCCCCAAGGAAGCGTGAAGCGGGACGCCAGCGCCGTGTACCGGTCTCCCGCGCCGTGGGCAAAGGCCGGACCGGCGCTGGAAGCCGCACGCCCCGGTTGTTCCGGGTCGCTCGATGACATAATATGCATTATGCGAAATCAAGCCGGTGTCCCGCGACTGGTGCGCGGCAGCCGCCAGTCGCATCCACGGGGCGCCACGGCGCTGCCCCCTCTCCCCTGAAACCCGCCGGCCTGAAACCCGGTGGATCGCCAAGGATCGGATGATGTCGTTTTCCAGGACCGTGTTCATGTTTTCCGGGCAAGGCTCGCAGTACCGCACCATGGGGCGGACGCTGTTCGAGGCGGACCCGGTGTTCCGCGACGAGCTGCTGCGCCTGGACCGGATGGCCAGCGACCTCACCGGCAAGCGGGTGCTCGAGGAGATGCATGCCGGCAGCAAGGCCGACAGCTTCGATCGCACGCTGATCACCCATCCGGCGATCTTCATGCTCGAGTACGCGCTGGCCCGATCCCTCGCCGCAAAGGGACTGAAACCCGACATCTGCCTCGGCGCGAGCCTGGGAACCTTTGCGGCGGCGGCCGTGGCCGGCCATCTCGGGGTCGAGGACGCGATGCGCGCGGTGGTCGCCCAGGCGCGCGCCTTCGAGGCCGCCTGCGAGCGCGGGGGCATCATCGCCATCCTGGCGCCGCCTTCGCTGTACGACGAAGCGCCCTTCCTGCACACGCGCAGCGAACTGTCCGGCATCAACTTCGACAAGCACTTCGCGGTGTCCTGCGCGCCGCCCGACCTCGCCGCGATCGAGCAGGAACTGAAGCAGCGGGCCATCGCCTGCCAGCGCCTGGACGTGTCGTATGCGTTCCATTCGCGCTGGATCGATCCGGCCGAGGACGCCTTCCTTGCCGACATCCGCGACCTGGCCCTCGCACCCGGCGCCGGCCTGGTCGCGTGCTGCGCCAAGGCGCGGACCCTGTCGCACCTGGCGCCGGAGGACTTCTGGGACGCGGTGCGCGAACCGATCCGGTTCCGCGACACGATCGCCCGCCTCGAAACCGACGGCCCCTGCCGCTACATCGACGTCGGTCCCTCGGGCACGCTGGCGACGTTCGTGAAGTACGCCCTGCCCGCCTCGTCGCGCTCGACGGCGCATCCGATCCTGACCCCGTTCGGCCAGGACACGAAGCACCTCGCCAGTCTGCTCGCGGTCATGGAAACCTCGGCGGCCTGAGCGGCCGCCGCGTCCCGATCAGACCGCGACGACCTCATCGAGGTCGAAGTAGCCGTTGTAGCCCTTCATGTAGACCGCCGCGCGGTGGCCGAACAGCAGCATCGCTTCGGTGCGGGTTTCCAGGTCGTCGTAGTCGGCGATCGTCGACCTGACCCGGGTGCCGACCGGATGCGATGCGTTCCATGCGGACACCTTCTGGCTGGGGTCGGCGCCGGCGGCGGTCGCCGCGACCGCTTGTGGCCCAGCTTCAGCCCGGGCCGCCTGCGGCGCCTCGATTGCCGCCGCGCCCGAGGCGATCGTCGGCGCGACCTGCGGCGACCCAGGCTCCGAGGGCACCGGCTCCGACGGCACGGACTCCGAGGGCGCCGGCTGCGAATCCGCACGGGCGCCGCCGAGTTCGGCGACCAGCGCATCGAGTTCCCCGGCGGTCGTCTGCTGCCTGATCTTGGCGACCAACCCCTTGAGCACATCGCCGTGGCCGAGTTCCTCGAAGTCCATGGACGCGCCTTCGCGCGCGGCGACCGCCATCAGGTACTGCACGCTGTCGGACCAGCGCACCATGCCGGCGATCTGGTCCGCGAGCAGGCCGTGGAGGTCGTCGTCGGGATACGGCCGGGCGGACACGTTGGAGATCACCGGGATCGCCGGCGCTTCCAGCCTGAACTTGCGGAGGTACTTCGCGAACTTGTCGCGGGACGCGCGCATGTGGCGGGAATGGAACGCGCCGCTGGTGTTGAGCGGGAAGAACCGCACCCCGCCCTGGCTGAACAGCGGCGCGGCGCTGGCGATCCGTTCCGCCAGCCCTGAGATCACGATCTGCGCCGGTGCGTTGTAGTTGGCGATGTCGATGTCGTCGAGGCCGTTCTCGCGCAGGATCGTCTCGATCTCGTCGCGGCGCGCGTTGATGACGGCCGCCATCGCGCCGCCCGAGGCCTTGCTCATCAGTTCGCCGCGCTTCTTGACCAGCTTCAGGCCGGTCTCGAAATCGAAGCAGCCCGCCGCCATCAGCGCGTTGAATTCGCCGAGGCTGTGGCCGGCGAGGAAATCCGGCCTGTCGCCGTCCGTTTCCATCTTCCGGAAATACGAAAGCGCGTTCACGACATACAGCGCAGGCTGCGTGAACTGGGTCCTGCCCAGTTCGTCGTTCGGATCTTCCAGGCACAGCGTCCTGATCGAATAGCCGAGGATCGCATCGGCCTTGCGGGTCAGCTCGGGGAAGCGGTCGAACAGTTCGCCGCCCATGCCCTTCGACTGCGACCCCTGGCCGGGAAAGACGTAGGTTTTCATCGGTGGAACTCCATGAGGATGGATCCGGACGTGCGCGTCGGCGCGCACAGGCAGGTCGCGGCATCGACGCCGCCGGCCCGGTCGCGCGGGCCCGTCGAGGCCGCAGGCGACCAGCGCGCCCGCCGGCTCAGGCCTTGGCGTGGATCAGGCCGGCGAGCTCGCCGATGTTGGCGGCGCTGGCCAGTTCGTTCAGCGGAATGCTGAGCGACAGCGATTCGAGGGTCATCATGATGATGTCCGCGCGGTCGACCGAATTCGCGCCTAGCGCGCGGAGCGAGTCGGTCGGCTGGAAGTCGTGCGTTTCGAGTTCGGGCACGACTTCGCGGGCGTGGTTGACGATGACGTCGAGGATGTCCTGCTGGTTCATCTGGTTCTGCTCCGTGTACGGGGATATCGGTTCGTGGGGGTCAGCGCCCGAAGGCCGCCTCGATCTGTTGTTTGACTTCCGACTGATGGAAGGTCAGCGCGTGCATCGCGACTTCCGCATCGATGAAATGCGCCAGGCGCTCCCGGATCGGCGCCACCAGGTGGGTCTTCAGCGCCACCAGCGAGACCCGGGGTTTTTCGGCGAGGTTGGCCGCCAGTTCCAGGGCGTGCGGCAGCACCTCCTCGCGAGGGAGGACGCTGAAAGGCACGCCGCGCTTCTGCAACTGGTCGCCGCGGTAATTCGATCCGGTCAGCATCATTTCCTCGGCGAGCGCGAATCCGAGCTTGGTCGGCAGGATGAAGGTCGAGCCCATGCCCGGGGTGAATCCGTACTTCATGAAATTCGCGGTGTAGACGCTTTCGCGCGCAAGCACCACGATGTCGCCGAACATGCCGAGGACGAACCCGCCGCCGATCCCGTGGCCCTGCATCGCCGAGACCACCGGCACCGGGCAGTTCAACGCGAGGCTGTAGAGGTCGCGGTCGGTGAACTTGAACTTGCCCTCGAACAGGTCGCGCAGGCCTTCCTGGGTGCCGCCGCTGGAGAAATAGTTGTCGTAGCCGGTGAGCACGACGGCCTTGCAGTCCTCGCGTTCGCCGATCCGCGCGAAGGCCTCGGTCAGCTCGCGGATGAGCGCATCGCTGAAGGTGTTCTTGTTGGCGCGGTCCTGCATCGTCACCAGGACGACGCCGGCGCCCGCATCCGCGACATCGACGACCGGGGCCGCCATCAGTCGGCCTCCCACGGCAGCTTCCCGGTGGTCGCGTAGCGCGCGATCCTGGCCAGGTTGTCGGGATCGGAGAACACCTCCAGATTCGCCGCGAGCGCCTTCGGGCGGGCCTGCGCCAGTCCCGGATCGAGCTCGGTGGCGTAGCGCTTGTAGCGGACGACGCCGTCCTTGCCGAGGCGGCGCAGCCGCAGCAGTTGCTTGCGCAGCAGGTTCTCGCTGTTGTCCTCGATCGCGTCGACGAGGCCCCAGTCCAGCGCCTGCCGGGCCTGGATCGGCTGGGTCGTCAGGGTCAGGCAGTTGGCCTTCGCGAAACCGATGCGCCGCACCAGGAACGGCATCACGCAGGCGGGCATGAGCCCGAACAGCAGCTCCGACAGGCTGAACGCCGCCTTTTCCTCGCTGAGCACGATGTCGCAGGCGGCGACGAAGCCGACGCCGCCCGCGTTGACGCGGCCGCGCACGTGGGCGACGCTCACGAACGGCCCGGTCGCCAGGCGATGCCACAGATCGTAGAGCGGGCCGGGATCCTGCCCCGCCGCAGAAGCGGGATCGCCGCGCTCGAAGCGCGCGCGCAGTTCGCCGAAATCCGCGCCCGAGCAGAACACGTCCGGCAGCCCTTCCAGCACCACGACCTTCGCCGAGGCTTCGCACGCGCGCAGCGCCGCGGCGACTTCCTGGATCAGCAGGTCGTTGATCGCGTTCCCGGCGTCCGGCCGATGGAGCTGGATCGTGCAGATGTCCTCGCTCGACCCGACCCGGATCGTCCGGTAGCCGTCGTTCAGGAGATCCATTCGTATTCCCGGTGGAATTCCTTGATCTGCTTGAGGAACAGCGTCGGTCGCCGCAGCCCCTCGCGCGCCTGCGGCACGAAGCCGGCGTCGGGCACGATGTTGCGGGTGCCGAAGCGCAGGTCGCGGCTCTTCTCGAGCAGCCGGTCGTAATCGTCCATCGACAGCTCGTGGCGGCTGTCGAGGTGGCCCTTGATGTCCAGCGCGCGCAGCCGCGCCTGCCCTTCCTGCATCGCGACGCCGCTGAAGAATTCCGAGCAGCAGCCGGAGCCGTAGGAAAACACGCCGATGCGCTGCGGCGTCTCGAAGTCGCCGTTGTCGATCGTGCTCAGCAGCGACATGGCGGCGGTCGCGCCCATGATGTTGCCGACGCGCTGGCAGTGGATCAGCCCCGGGGTGACGCGGCGCTGGAAGTCGACCTCGATGTCCGCGGGCTTGGCCTTGACCAGCTTGCGCATCATGTTGCGGTGCGCGCCCTTGACCATGCCGCCGAACGGCGTGTGGTAGGCGATGTAGCCGAAGCTGTCGCCGAAATGCGCGCCTTCGACCCGCTTGCGGTATTCGAGGAACGCGTTTTCGCAGCAGTTGAGGTACGACAGCAGCGACAGGTCGGTGTCGCCGGCATCGCCGTCCGCGGAAGGACGGCAGGTGTCCATCACTTCGTAGCCGTAGTAGCCGTTGGCGCCGGGATCGATCTGGAAGACGTGCGGGCGATCGCTCACCAGCATCGCCACCGCGCCGGAACCGCCGCTGGGCTCGGCGAACGACCAGTCCGCCGACAGCGCCTCGCCGCCCTCCTCCACCATGAACCGCGACACGTCGGTCGCGATCACCAGCACCTTGCCGCCAGGCGAGGTTTGCGCCAGCACGAAGTTCACCGCCATCTGCAGGCCGGCGACGCCCGAATAGCAGGCGTTCTTGATCTCGAACAGCCGGCAGTTGCGGTTGAGGCCCAGCAGGTCGTGGCAGTAGGTGCTCATCGACTTGCCGAAGTCGAACGCCGACTCGGTGCAGGTGATGACCATCTCGATCCGGTCCTTTTCCGCGGGCGACAGCGCATCGACGATGGGCCTGGCCGCGTTGATGGCGAAGGTGATCGGGTCCTCGTAGGGGAGCGCCACCGATTTCTCCTTCATCAGGAGATTGTCGAACCGGGTCATGTCCAGGTTGCGGTGCCTGGCGAGTTTGGACACGTCGATGCAGGCGGTGCCCGCAAAGACGTTCATCGCTTCGATTCCAACCATGCTCACGTGCTTCCTTTTCGGTCGTTTCTGGTCCATGGAACGCCGGCATCCGGCGTCGTCGCAGCCGCCGGCAGGCGGATACGGCATGTCGTTGTGGTCAACGGAAATCGGGCAGCTTCCCCGGTCGCTGCCCTGCTCCCCGACGATACGCGGCGAACGCGTCCCTGTCGCCGGAATGCAGGGCCGCATTGTAGCCCATCGATGCCGGCGACTTGCGTCCAGGCGATGCGACGCAAGCGACTCCGGCGAAGATGCGCACGGCTTTCGCGGACGGCGCGTCGCCCTCGATTTGCAAACGCGAAACGGCGCGAAAACCGGCAATCGGCCGCCGCGTCGATCATTCCGTCACTCCCGGATCGGAGGCGCGCGCCGCAGCGTGCGATTCGACGGCCGGGCGCAGCGCCCGCACATAGAAGTTGGTCAGGCGGACCAGCGTCTCGCCGTTGTCGCCCAGCAGGCGGATGTCGAACCGCCGGATGTCCGGGTTGCCGCCTTCCGGCGTGTCCACGCGCTCGACGAGGGCATGGCAGACCGGCGTCAGCGGCCTGAGGATCTCCAGCGCATCGACCGCGAAAGGCAGGAACGGGACGTCCGACGCCTCGCCCAGCGCGACCCCGAGCACCGTCTGCAGCGCGCCGTCGAGCAGGCACGGATGCAGCACGTACTGGTCGAATTCGGCCAGCAGGCCCTCGTCCAGCACCAGCCGCGACAGTGCGAAGCCGTCGCCGTGGTGCAGCTCGCGGATGGTCCTGAAGCTCGGACCGTAGCGGAATCCGAACCGCGCCAGCCGGTCGTAGCACGCGTCGCCGCCGAACACCCCGGCAGCGCGCGCGCGGATCGCATCCAGCGAGCGCGGCGACGCTTCGCCATGGCGCGGCCTCGCTCCGAACCGCAGGCGTCCTTCCGCATGCACGACGCGCTCGTCGTCGTCATCGTAGGAGACGACCGCGTATTCGGCGCCGTCGCCGTCGGGGCGCAGCAGGGTCGCGACCTGGGTGCCGCCCGCATCCAGCGGCAGCGGACGCACCCAGACGATGTCCTCGATCCTGACCACTGCGCCCTCGCCCGCCAGCGTCCCGGCGACGCAGGCCATTTCGAGATAGGCCGCGCCCGGGTACATCGCGACGCCGTTCACGACGTGGTCGCGGCCGTAGTACGCCGACGCATCGAGATACGAGGCGAACCCGATCTCCCTGAGCGTCGACGCGTTGTGCGCGATCAGCGGATGCAGGCGCGGCGCGACCTCGATCGTCAGCCCCGGCACGACCGGCAGGCTTGCGCCCGCCGACGACGTCGCTGCGCCCGCGTCCGACACCCAGTGGCGTTCCCGTGCGAACGGATAGGTCGGCAGCGGGACCGGGCGGACCGGGCGGCCGGCGTGCAGCGCCGCCCAGTCGATCGGCTCGCCCTCGGCCCACAGCGCGGCGATCGGATCGAGTTCGCCGTGCGCATGCAGCGCGTGGACGCGTTCGCGCGTCTCCGGCGACAGCGCGCGCTTGCGCGCGTGCGGGGCCACGCTGCCGCGATGCACGCCATCGACGTGCTCGCCGCGTGCGCAGGCCGCCAGCGTGCGCGCGAGGTCGTCGCGATCGGCCGCCACGAAGGCCAGCCGCGCGTCCATGGCCTCGCGACCGGTCTGCAGCGTGTAAGCGATCCGGTCCAGCGCGAGTTCCGGCGCGTCCGACAGGAATTGCAGCAGGCGCTCCGCGCCCAGGCGCAGCCGCTCCTCGTCCCTGGCCGACAGCACGATGAGCTGCGGGCCGGCCGGCTCTGCCGATGCCGGAGGCGGCGGCAGGTGATCTTCGAGGATCAGGCAGGCGTTGACGCCGCCGGCGCCGAAGGAATTGAGCATCGACCGGCGCGGCCGTCCCGGCGCCGCGGGCCAGGCGACGGCTTCGCGCTGCAGGCGGAACGGCGAATGCGCGAAGTCGATGTCGGGATTGACCGGATCGGCGTGGATCGTCGGCGCGATTTCCCCGTGCGCGTACTGCAGCAGCAGCTTGGCGAGCCCGGTGATGCCGGCGGCCGATTCGGAATGGCCGACGTTCGCCTTCACCGAACCGAGCGCGCAGAAGGCGGTCCGCCGGGTGCGCCTGCGGAAGGCCTGGGTCAGCGACACGATCTCCAGATTGTCGCCGAGGCGGGTCCCGGTGCCATGTCCTTCGACGTAGCCGATGGTGTCCGGATCGACCCCGCCGCGCGCCATCGCCCGCTCGATCACCAGCGACTGCGCGTTCGGGTTCGGCGCCGAGTAGCGGTTCGAGCGGCCGGCGTGCTCGCAGGCGCTCGACAGGATCACGCCATGGATGTGGTCGTGGTCCTCCAGCGCCTGCGCCAGCGGCTTCAACAGCACCGCGCCGACGCCCTCGCCCGGGACGAAACCGTCGTCGCCGTCGCCGTAGCTGCGGCAATGGTCGTGCTCGGCGAGCATCCGGCCCTGGCACAGCGAGCGGTATTTCGCGGGATGCAGGTAGAGGTTCACGCCGCCGGCGACGGCCGCCTGGCACTCGCCGCGGCGCAGGCTTTCGCAGGCGAGGTGGATCGCGACCAGCGACGACGAACAGGCGGTGTCGATCGGCAGGCTGGGCCCCTTGAAGTCGAAGACGTAGGAGACCCGGTTCGCGATCGACCACGGCATCGATCCGGGCGAGACCGGATTCCCGCGCCGCCATTCCTCCGGCGCCAGCAGCTGGTAGGAGTTGGTGGTCACGCCGACGAACACGCCCACGTCGGCGCTTCCGGCCTTCGGATAACGGCGCTTGAGGCTGTCGCGGGTGTAGCCGGCGTCCTCGATCGCCGCCCAGACCGACTGCAGGAACCGCCGCTCCTGCGGATCGATCATCCGCGCGTCGTCGGGCGCGATGCCGAAGAAGCCCGCATCGAACTTGTCGAAGTCCTCGAGGAAGGCCCCGGACTTGCAGTAGATGTCGCCGGGCGCGGCGGCGGCGCTGTCGGACGCGGTGCGATCGCGTGCGCCCGCCTGCGCGAAGGCGTCGCGATCCCAGCGCGAGGCCGGCACCGGCTCGATCAGCTCGTGCCCGTCGCGCAGGTGACGCCAGAATTCGCGCAGCGATGCGGACTGCGGGAATTCGCCGTGGAGGCCGATGATCGCGATCGGCGCGTCGGTCGCGATCGACGGCGGCGAGGCGTCGTGGGCCGCATCCGGCATCGCGGGAACGACGGGATCGGTCATCCGGGGGCGAGTGTCGTGCGCGGCCCGCAGCGGGATCGGTGCGCCCTGCAGCGGCATGCCCTGCAGCGGCACGCCCTGCTGCGGCGCGCGCGCCCCCTCCGCGCCCGCACCGGCCGCTTCGGGCAGTCGCGCCAGCGCATCGCCGGCGAGCGCCAGCAGCCGGATCGCGAGTTCCTCGATCGTCGGGTGCTCGTAGAACAGGGTCTTCGGCACGTCGCCTAGGTCCTCGACGAGCTGGGCGTTGATGCGGTTGATCATCATCGAATCCAGGCCGAACGACTCGAACGGTTCGTGGATGTCGATGCGATCGGCGGACAGCTTGATCTCTGCGCCGAGCAGCCGCCGGAGATAGGCTTCGGCCGCCGCACGCAGCGCGACGGGCGATGCCGCCGACACCGATGCGTGTGCGGTCGTCGCTGCAGCGCGCACGGGCTCCCGGTCGCCGGGCACGGCGGCGGCGGCCGGGCCGGCAATGGCGCCGGCGATCGTGGCGGAAATCCTGTCGGCATCGCCGTAGAGCACGACCGCATGCGCTTCGCCGGCGTCGAGCAGGCGCTCCCACGCCTCCAGCCCGGCCGCGGTCGGCAGCGGTGCGGCGCCGGTGCGCGCCTGCGCGGCGGCCAGGTCGGCCGGATCGATCCGCATCCCGCCCTCGCGCCAGAACGGCCAGCCGATCGACAGCGTGGCGCCGCTGCGCTCGCCGGCGGCGACGCGCGACTGCCGGCGCACGGCGAACGCGTCCAGGAAGGCGTTGCCGAAGGCGTAATCGCACTGTCCGGCATTGCCGAACGCGCCGGACACCGAGGAGAACAGCACGAACAGGTCGAGGTCGTCGCCGCGCGTGGCCGCGTCCAGATGCAAGGCGCCGTGGACCTTGGCGGCGATGACCGCGGCCATGTCGTCGCGGCGCTTGTGCAGCGCGAACGCGTCGTCGTGGACGCCGGCGGCGTGGATCACGCCGTCGATGCGCGAGAACCGGCGACGGGCCTCGGCGACGGCGGCCTCGACCTGCGCCGGATCGGCGATGTCCGCGCAGACGTAACAGACCTCGGCGCCCTGCGCCTCCAGGATCGCGATCCTGGCGCGCAGCGCGTCGTCGAGCGGCGACCGGCCGGTCAGCACCAGGCGCGCGCGGTAGCGGCTCGCCAGATGCGCGCCGAAGACGTGGCCCAGCCCGCCCAGCCCGCCGGTGATGAGGTAGACGCCGCGGTGCTTGACCTTCGCGCCGGCCGCAACATGACCGGCCGGCTCGAAGCGCGCCATGCGCCGGACCTCGCGGACGCGCTCGCCCGCTTCCGGCGACGTGCGCAGCCTCGCCTCGGCGGCGCGTCCCTCGTCCCGCTGCAACGCGTCGACCAGCGTGCGCGCGAGCGACGCCGGTTCGCCGGCATCGTCCGCGGACAGCACGGTCCAGGCGAACTTCGGGTTCTCCAGCGCGAGACTCGCGAGGTATCCGGCCAGCGCGCCGTGGAATTCCGTCGCATCGGCGTCCTGCCGCAGGCAGACGATGCGGACGCGGCCGCTGCCGTGGTCCTGCAGCAGCGCCCTGCAGGCGGCATGCAGGGCGAACACCCCGGCGTCGAGCGCGGCGTCGATCGAATCGCAAGCGGTCGAGACGTGCGCGACCACGGACGGCAAATCGCCTGCGGCCGCCAGCGCGGCGATCGTGGACGCCGTTGCGGCCATGTCCGCCGAGGCCTCGACGCAACGCCATTCGGTGGCCGGGGCCTGCTCGCGCAGGGCGCGCACGAGCGCGTCGCTCGCGCCCAGGACGAGCACGGAGGCCGGTATCGGCGCGCGCGCGTCGGCGTCGGAGACGCGCTCCCAAACCGGGCGATGGAAACACAGGCGATCGACGGCCGGCGCCCGGTCGTTTTCCGCCCCGGGCGCGGACGCGACCGGCGCGCGCGCCTGGTCGAACGCCGGCGTCGGCGCGTCGATCCAGTAGCGTTCGCGCATGAACGGATAGGTCGGCAGCGCGACCCGCGCCGGGCGCGCGCCGCGGCGCAGGCCGGACCAGTCGACATCGACGCCGGACACCCACAGCCGGGCGAGCTTCTCGAGATCGCGCCCCTGCAGTAGCGTTCGCACGTAGGCCTCGCCGGCCTCGCCGTCGATCAGCCCGCCGATGCCGGACCCGGCGTCGCGGGTGCTGCCCTCGAACAGGCCCTCGATCCGCGCCCGGCCCGACGGCGACGCTTCGCCCGTTTCCGGACGCCAGCGCGCGAGGATCCGGCGGAGGTCTTCGACGGTCGCCGCGACGACCGCCAGCCGCTCCTGCATCGGCGTGCGACCGATCTGCGAGGTATAGGCGATGTCCGCCAGCGACGCGGCCGGCGTCTGCGCCAGGAACGCCAGGAGCCGGGCGACATAGGCGGCGAGCGCTTCGCGGGTCTTCGCCGAGAGCAGGAACGCCTCCGGGCCGATGTCCGGCGTCGCCGGCGCGCCCGTTTCGAGAACCCGCGCCTCCGCGACATGTTCTTCGACGATCAGGTGCGCGTTGGCGCCGCCCGCCCCGAACGAGCTCACCGCGGCGCGGCGTGGCCGGTCGCCGCCGCCCGGCCAGGGGGCGAGGCTGCGCTGCACCGCGAACGGCACCGCATCGAAATCGATGTGCGGATTCAGGCGCTCTGCGTGCAGCGACGGCGCCAGCGTGCGATGGCGCAGCTGCAGCAGAACCTTGGTCAGCGCCGCGATGCCGGCCGCGGATTCGAGATGGCCGATGTTCGACTTGACCGAACCGATCGCGCAGCGGCGTCCGCCGCCCGCGGCCTGCGGCGCGTCGCCCGCGAAGGCGCGGACCAGGCCCGTGATCTCGATCGGATCGCCGAGCGAGGTGCCGGTGCCGTGGGTTTCGACGTAGTCGATGGTGGCCGGATCGACCCGCGCCTCGCGCAGCGTCTCGCGGATCAGGTCCGACTGCGCGACCGGGTTCGGCACGGTGTAGCCGTTGGTCTTGCCGCCGTGGTTGATCGCCGTCGCGCGGATGACGCCGTGGATGCGATCGCCGTCGCGCAGGGCCGCGGCCAGCGGCCGCAGCAGCACCGCGCCCACGCCTTCGCCCGGCACGTAGCCGTCGCCGCCCTCGCCGAAGCTGCGGCAGCGGCCGTCGGTGGAAGCGAAATTGCCCTGGCTGAGGCTGAGGTACTTGTTCGGATGCAGCGAGAGATTGACGCCGCCGGCGATCGCCGCATCGATGCCGCCGCCGCGCAGCGCTTCGCAGGCCAGGTGGATGGCGGTGAGCGACGACGAGCACATCGTGTCGATCGCCATGCTCGGGCCGTGGAAATCGAAGAAGTAGGACACCCGGTTCGCGATCGACGCGAACGACGAACTCGGCACCCCGGCGGACGCGCCGGCATGCAGCTCGTAGTGGCCCCACATCGCGCCCACGTAGACGCCGACCCGCAGCCGGTCGATCGCGTCGCGGCTGTAGCCGGCGTCCTCGAGCGTTTCCCACACGGTTTCGATGAACAGGCGTTCCTGCGGATCGATCAGCTCCGCTTCGCGCGGCGAGATGTTGAAGAACCGCGCGTCGAAGCGATCGACGCCGTCGAGGAAGCCGCCCCACTTGCTGTAGGCCTTGCCCGGACGGTTGCGGCCCGGCGCGAAGATCGCCGCATGGTTCCAGCGCTCGGCGGGCACCTCGACGATGCTGTCGCGGCCTTCGCGGAGGTTCTGCCAGAAGGCGTCGAGGGTGGGCGCCTCCGGATAGCGACCGGCGACGCCGACGATGGCGATCCTGCCGTCCGCGATCCTGCCGTCCGCGATCCTGCCGTCCGCGATCCTGCCGTCCGCGATGCTGTCGTTGGCGATGGCCTGCACGCCGGCCTGCCCGATCGACGTGCGCAGCCTGGCGAAGCGTCGCACGGGACGAGCGGCATCGACGACGCCGGCGACCGGCCGGGCGTCCCTGGCGACGGTCGTCGCCTGCGCAGGGCGATCGGGCAACGCGGCCGGGAATGCATCCGGGAAAGCGCGGGCCAGGTGCGTCGCCAGGGCCGAGATCGTCTGGTACTCGAAGAAGAGGGTTTTCGAGAGCGAGCCGAACCGGGTCTCCAGGTGCTGGGTCAGCTTCATCGCCAGCACCGAGTCCATGCCGTAGCGCTCCAGCGGCGCCTTCGGATCCAGCTCGTGGACCGGCACGCGCAACTGTTCGGCGAACTGTTCGGTCAGCCAGCGCGCGGCGCGTTCGACGCGGCCGCGCGTGGCGTCGTCGCTGGCGGCGATCGCGGTGTCCGGAGCGCGCTCCCGCGCGATCGACGGCGGCGGCGCGACGGCCTCCGCCACCGGCGTACGCCGCGCCTCCAGCGCCTGTCGCAGCCGCTGCGCATGACCCTCGACGACGAGCACGCGTCCCCTGCCCTCGGCCACCGCGCGGTGAAAGGCGCGCATGCCGTTCGCGGTCTGCAGCGGCAGCATGCCGGCGGTCCGCGCCAGCGCCGCCTGCGCGTCGGCGTCGATCCGCATCCCGCCGTCCCGCCACAGCGGCCACAGCAGCGAAAGGGTCCTGCCGCGACGCTGTCCGGCATCGACCAGGGCGTTGCGGTGATCGGCGAAGGCGTCCATGAAGCCGTTGGCGGCGGCGTAGTCGCCCTGCCCGACGTTGCCCATCGCCGACGCCAGCGAGGAGAACAGCGCGAAGAAGTCGAGATCGATGCCGCGCGTGGCCAGGTCGAGGTGGTGCGTGCCCGCGACCTTCGGCGCCAGCACCTCGGCGCACTCGTCGGCGGTCTTGCGCAGCAGCAGCCGGTCGCGCGTGGTCCCGGCGCTGTGCAGCACGCCCGAGAGGCCGCCCAGCTCGGACACGATCTGCGCGATCACCGCGTCGACCTGTTCCGGGCGCGCGAGGTCGAGCTGCCGATAGCGCAGCCGCTCCGCCGGCGCCGACAGCGACGCCCGCAGGGCCTCGAAGGCCTCGCGCTGCGCGCCGGCCAGTTCGCCGCGGCCGCCGAGCACGACGGTGGCGTCGGGCGCGCAGGCGAGGATTTCGCGGGCGAACAGCCGACCGAGCCCGCCGAGCCCGCCGGTGACGAGATAGACGCCGCCGGACTTGAACGCCGGCGTCACGCTGCGGTCGTCGAGCGCGCGCGACCGCCAGCGCGGCCTGCGCATGACCGCGCGGGCGCCGTCGAGGCGGCTTTCGCCCGGGTGCGCGGCGGCCGTGTCCAGGCGTTCCGCGAGCGTGCGCGCGTCGAGGTCCGGCGGCACGACCACCACCTGCGCGAGCAGGTCGGGCAGTTCGAGGCGGATCGTGTCGGCGAGCCCGGCCAGCCCCGCGAGCACCGCGTCCTCGCCCCGGTCGGCGACCACCAGTTGCAGCAGCCGCTTGCCCTCGCCCCGGCCCTCCCCCGCCACCCCGGCCGCGTACGCGGATTGCACGTGCGCGAGCACCGCCAGCGCGGCGTCGCGATAGCGGTCGGCGAGATCGCCCTGCGGATCGAGCGACAGGGCGCGCACCGAGGCCTGTGGACGCTCGGCCTGCAGGTCGGCGGACATGCGCGCGGCATCGACCGCGACGCCGGCGCACAGCAACACGTCGCGGTGTCGCCAGTTCGCGGCCTCGACGCCGGCGGTCGTCACGTCTTCCCAGTCGGGTTCGGCGATCAGCACCGACACCGCGGGATCGGCCTGCGTCGCCGATGCGCCGGCGAGCGTGCGCGAGGTCAGCCCGCGCAGGCTCGCGCACGGCGTGCCGTCGTCGCCGAACAGGTCGATGTCGACCCGGCCGACGCCCGCGGCGGCCGCGCCGGCGTCGCGGACCCAGGCGTACATCCGCGCCGAACAGGGGCCATGGACGGTCAGCGCGTCGAGCGCGAACGGAACCGCGGGCGCGTCGGGCAGGCCATCGGGCAGGCCATCGGTTTGGGCGACGAGGCCGATGGCCGCCTGCAGCGCGCCGTCGAGCAGGCCGGGATGCAGGACGTAGGGAGACAGCGCGGTCGCGGTCGGCAGCGCCAGTTCGGCGAGCGCTTCGCCCGCGCCCCGGTGCAACCGGGACACGGTGCGGAACGCGGGACCGTAGACGATTCCCATCGCCTCGAACGCCGCGTAGACCGCCTCGGCCGGGAGCGTGCCCGCGGTCATGCGCGCCGTCAGCGCAGCGACGTCCAGCCGTTGCGGCGCAGCGTCCGCGACGAACGTCGCCGATCCGCTGCAGTGGCGCACGGGCGCGGCCGTATCGCCGCCGACGACTTCGAATTCGACGCCGTCGAGGTCGCTGTCGTCGAAGTGGATGTCGTCTTCGCGCGCCGCGGCGAGCCGGATCTCCACCCGCTGCGGGGATTCCACCACCAGCGGCTGCGCCCAGGCGACGTTGCGGAGCACGAGCGCGCCGCCCTCGCCGTCGGGCAGCGCCGCGGCCATCGCCGCGCGGACCATTTCCAGATAGGCCGCGCCGGGCAGCAGTCGCTGCGGGCGGGCGCCGCCGAGGCCGACCCGATGGTCGGCGAGGAACCATTCGCGACCGTCGAAGGCGTTGCCGTAGCACTGGCGATGGAAGTCCGACAGGTTGGCCTGCAGCAGCGGATGGGCGTCGTTGGCGCCGACGACGCCGCTGGCCGGACGCGCGGGCAGCGCGATCCAGTAGCGATCCTTCGCGAAGGGATAGGCCGGCAGCGGCATGCGCGCGGGACGGGCCGAGGGATACAGCGCGTCCCAGTCCAGCTCCAGCCCCTTTACCCACAGGTCGGCGAGCTTGCCGAATTTGCCGCGTGCGATCCATTTGCCGATCGCCTCGCGCATGTCGTCGTCGCGGCCGAGCGACGGGATGCCGTCCAGTTCGTTCTCGACCCGGCCGGCGAAACGCACCGCGGCGTCGCCCTCGCCTGCGAGGTGCGCGTCCAGCGCGGCGCGGAGCGCGTCGATCGAATCGACGACGAAGGCGACCCGGAAGGCCATCGCTTCGCGTCCCTTCTGCAGGGTGTACGCGAGCGATTCGAGGTCGATCGATGCGGCGCCGCCTTGCGGGTCCGGGGCGGTTTCGGCATCGAGGAAGGCGCGCAGGTCCTCGACCTTGCGCCGCAGCTGCGCTTCGGTCCGGGCCGACAGCGGCACCAGCGCTTCGCGCCGCGGACGCGCGCGCGGGATCGACGCGTCCGCGACCGGCGCGACGTATTCCTCGACGATCAGGTGCGCGTTCGCTCCCCCGGCGCCGAAGGACGAAATGCCCGCGATACGCGGCACGCGGCCGTCGCCGGAGGCCGGCGTCTCCCACGGCCGCAGGGTCTGGTTGACCGTGAACGGCGACGCCTCGAAATCGATGTGCGGATTGAGCGTCGCCGAATGCAGCGACGGCACCAGCATCCGGTGCTTCATCTGCAGCAGGACCTTGGTCAGCCCGGCGATGCCGGCCGCGGATTCGCAGTGGCCGATGTTCGATTTGACCGAGCCGATCGCGCACGAACCGCGGGCGTCGCTGTGCGGTCCGAACACCTGGCCGAGCGCCGCGATCTCGATCGGATCGCCGAGCCGGGTGCCGGTGCCGTGGGCTTCGAGATAGCTGACGTGGCGCGGATCGACGCCGGACTCCTTCAGCGCGCGATCGATGACCCAGCGCTGCGCCCGCGGGTTCGGGACCGAGTATCCGTTGGTCTTGCCGCCGTGGTTGAGCGCGCTGCCGCGGATCACGCCGTGGATGTGGTCGCCGTCCGCGACCGCCTCCGACAGGCGCTTGAGCACGACCACGCCGACGCCCTCGCCCGGGATGTAGCCGTCGCCGCCCTCGCCGAAGCTCTGACAGTGGCCGTCGCCGGAGATGAACTGCCCGGCGCTGAGCACCAGGTACTTGTTGGGATGCAGGCTGAGGTTGACGCCGCCGGCGATCGCCAGGTGGGTGCGCCCCTGGCGCAGGTCCTGGCAGGCCAGGTGGATCGCGGTCAGCGACGACGAGCACATCGTGTCCAGGGTCATGCTCGGCCCGTGCAGGTCGAGCACGTAGGACACGCGGTTGGCGATGCTGGCGTAGCTGACCGGCACGCCGATGCGGCGGCCGAGCAGGCCCGACTCCGCGCCGAAGAGCTGGTATTCGCCGTACATCACGCCGACGTAGACGCCGACCTGCCCGGCCTGGGCGGCGTCGCGCGCCTGCTGCAGGCCGGAGCGGGTGTAGCCCGCGTCCTCGATCGCCATCCAGGCGTGCTGCAGGAACAGGCGCTCCTGCGGATCGATCAGTTCGGCGCCGACCGGCGGGATGTTGAAGAACAGCGGGTCGAATTCGTCGACCCCGGCGATGAAACCGCCCCACTTGCTGTAGTGGCGACCGTCCTGGCTGCGATCCTCGCTGTAGTAGTCGCGCCAGTCCCAGCGGCTCGGCGGAACCTCGACGATGCAGTCGCGGCCGTCGCGCAGATTGCGCCAGAACGCCGCGAGGTCCTCCGACTCCGGATAGCGTCCGCTGAGGCCGACGATCGCGATCGGTTCCGGCACAGACGACTCGCGCGCGGGCGCCGGTGCGGCCAGCCAGCGACGGCCGCGGGCGCGTCGCGCCGCGCCGCGTCCGTCCGACCGGGCGGCGTCAGGCGCGGCGACGGGCGTCGGCGCGGCCGGGACGGTTTCCTTCGCCGATGCGGACGACGCGGACGATGCGGACGGGAACAACCGCGCGACGGTGGCGGCGTGCGCCTCGACGAAGTGCGCGGCCAGTTGGTCGAGGGTCTGGTGCTCGAAGAACAGCGTCTTCGACAGGCGTCCGAAGGTCTTTTCCAGCTTCGCGGTCAGGTCCATCGCGAGCACGGAGTCCATGCCGTAGCGTTCGAGCGCCGCGCGCGGATCGATCCGGTGCGCGGGCAGGCCCAGCAGCGACGAGAACTCCGCGCGCAGGTAGTCGCGCACCCGCTCGAGCGCGTCGTCGCCGGCGGCAGGGACGACGTCCGGATGGCCGCCGGCATCGACGGCGGCGACAGCGGCGGCGGCCTCGAGGGCGGCGGCGCGCGCCTGCCCGCCGTCGAGCAGCGCGCGGATCCGCCGGGGATCGCCCTCGATCACCAGCACCCGCGCGTGACCGGAGCGCACGCAGCGATGGAACGCCTGCAGGCCCGATGCGGTCCGCAGCGGCCGCATGCCGGTGCGCTCGAACAGCGCCTGCTGCTCGCGGGTGGGCATGCGCATGCCGCCGTCCTGCCAGAACGGCCAGTCGATCGAGACCGTCCTGCCGTGGCGCGCGCCGGAGGCGACCAGCCGGTTGCGATGCGCCGCGAAGCGATCCATGAAACCGTTGGCGACCGCGTAGTCGGACTGGGCGACATGGCCGTCGACCGATGCGGCGGACGAGAACAGCGCGAAGAAGTCGAGCGGCAGCGCACGGCTCGCGCGATCCAGATGCACGGTGCCCGCCACTTTCGGCGCCAGCACCCGGGCGAATTCCTCGGGCGACTTCCGGGCGATCAGGTTGTCGGCGATCATCCCCGCGGCGTGGAGGATGCCGTCGAGGCGGCCGTGGCGTTCGCGGATCCCTTCCACCAGCCGCTCGACCGCGGCCTCGTCGAGCAGGTCGAGGGCGGCGTAGGCGAGCCGCGACGGGTCCGCGCCGTCTGCCAGCGTGCGCAGGTCGGCGTCGATCGCCGACGTGTGCGCGCCGCGCCCGGTCAGCACCACCCGGGCCCCGGGACAGGTGTCGAGCACGTGCCTGGCGAACAGCCGGCCGAGCCCGCCGAGGCCGCCGGTGATCAGGTAGACGCCGCCGTCCACGAACACCGGCGTGCCGGCCGCGTCCCCGTCCGTCCCAGCGTCCGTCTCCGTGTCCGCGAGCGCAGTCCAGCGGCCGACCTCGCGCCGCCCCGCGGCGAGGCGCACCTGCGCCTGCCCCGTGTCGCGCTCGGCGAGCAGGCCGGCGGCCAGCGCGTCCACCGACGCATCGGCATCGATCTCCAGCACCTGGGCGCTGACCTGCGGATGCTCCTGGGCGGCGGTCGCCAGCAGCCCGGACAGCGCCGGCAGCAGGCCGGCGTCGTCGCGCCGGGGCAGCACCAGGCGCAGGCGCAGCGCGGTCGGCGCGGGGTCCGCGAGGCTCGCGAGCGCCTCCTTGACGATCGCGAAGCAGGCCAGCGCCATGGCGGTGAAGCCCTGCGCGATGCCCGCCTCGGCCGAAGCGGCCACCGCGTGGATGCGGGCGTCAGGCAGGCGTTCGCCCAGCGCCTCGGCGGTCGATCGCGGATAGCCGCAGAGGATCACGTGGTCGATCGCGTCGCCGGCGACACCGACGCCGGCCTCGGCCGGGGCCTCCTGCCAGGCGGGCGCCGCCAGCACGGTGGCGATCGGCGCGTCCGCGGCGTCTGCCACGATGCCACCCGCGAGGTCACCCGCGATGCCACCCGCGACGCCTGTCGGAACGACCGCCGCGGCATTCGCCTCGCGCGAGGCGAACCCGCGCAACTGCACGCAGACCCGCCCTGCCCCGTCGCACACGTCGATGTCGAGCCGGCTGACGCGATCGCCCGGCCGCGCGCCCGCGGCGGGCCGGATCCAGGCGCGGAGGTCGCCGCCGCAGGGCGCGAACACGCGCACCGCATCCACCGCGAACGGCAGCGACGGATGCGCCAGCGGCGCATCGGGGTCGGGCAGCAGCCCGATCGCGGCCTGCAGCGCGCCGTCGAGCATCGACGGATGCAGGACGTAGGACGCAGCGGTGTCGACGAGCGCCGCGGGCAGCGCCAGTTCGGCCAGCACTTCGGCCTCGCCGCAGCGCACGCGCGCCAGCGAGCGATGGCCGGGGCCGAAGCGCATCCCCATCCGCGCGTAGGTCGGGTAGATCGCCTCGGGTTCCAGTACGCGGCGGCCGGTGCGCCGCACGATCGCGTCGAGGTCCAGCGGCGCCGGCGCCGGCGTCGCGGCGATCAGCGCCCGTCCGCGGCAATGCACCGTCTCGGTCGCGCCAGCGTCCGCCTGCCCGTGCGCGACGCTGAAGATCTCGAATTCGAGCGACGCCGCGCCATCCGCCGCGCCGTCCTCGGGAGACAGCGCGACGCCAACCTCGGTGGCGTCGTCCACGACGACCGGCTGCAGCCAGACCACGTCCTCGAGCGCGATGCGATCGGCGTCGGCGAGGTCGGCCAGCGCGTTCGCCGCCGCGGCGCGCGCCATTTCCAGGTAGGCCACGCCGGGCAGCACCCGGCGCGCGTCGTCGGCGCCGAACAGCACGCGGTGGTCGTCCAGGAAGAACTCGTCGCCGCCGAACCACGAGGCGTAGCGCTGCTCGCCGAGGGTGGAGACGTTGGCGTGCAGCAGCGGGTGCAGCGCCGACGCGCCGGGCGTGGCCGGGCGACGCCAGAACTGGCCGATCAGCGACAGCGCGTCCTGCCGGGAGAGGCGGCCGCTCTTGAGTTCGGAAACGACGTACTGGATGAAATCGGTCATTGCGCCTGCTTCTTTCCCTGGGGACGGGGGACTGCGCGTCCGCCCGTCGATTCCGCGCCGGCCGTGGCCGTGCGCCGTCCTTGTGCTTCCATCCGCGCGGTCGCCGCGCGGCTCATGCCGGATTCCCGAGCAGCGCCCGGAGCAGGCGCACGCCCTGCTCCGGCGCGATCGCGGCGGCGTCGATGCCGTCGATGATCGCGGCCGCGCGCTGCAGATCGCCCGGCGGCTGCGGCTGCGGTCGCTCCTGCGCGCCGGCGGGACGGACCACATCGTCGATCCAGAAGCTCTCGCGGGCGAACGGATAGCCCGGCAGCTCGACCCGCCGCACGCCGCTACCCTGCCACAGCGCCGCCCAGTCGATGACGGCGCCGTCGAGCCAGGCGCGCGCGAGTTCGTCGGTCTCGCCGCGCGCGAGCCAGCCTTCGACCACGGCCGGATCGATCGGGCGTCGCGTCGCGGCCGGCGCAGCGGCGGCGTCCTGGCGGGCGACGAAAACCCCGTCGCGCACGCCCGCATCGCCTACGAACGCTTCGAGCCTCGTCGCCAGCGTCGCCAGGTCGGGGGCCAGGAAACAGGCGCGCGCCTCCATCGCCTCGCGGCCGGTCTGCAGCGTGTGCGCGACCTCGGCGCAGCCGCCGGCCACGCGCCCGTCACGCAGCGCATCGAGCAGGTCGCGCGCGCGCTGCCGCAGTTGTTCCGGGGTCTTCGCCGAGACCGGGAACACCCCGGTCCGCGGCGATGCGTCGAGGACGGCCGCGCCGTGGCCGGAGCCCGGCAGATGTTCCTCGACCAGGACGTGCGCGTTCGCGCCGCCGGCGCCGAAGGACGAGACGCCCGCGATCCGCGCCCGCGCGACGCCATCGACCACCGGCCGCGTCCACGACGTCAGCGTGCGGTTCAATGCGAACGGGGTCCGCTCGAAGCGGATGTTCGGATTGGTCCGTTCGGCGTGCAGCGACGGTGCGATCTGGCCGTGGCGGAACTGCAGCAGCACCTTGGTCAGGCCGGCGATGCCGGCCGCGGCCTCCAGGTGGCCGATGTTCGACTTCACCGAGCCGATCGCGCAGCGCCCGGGCTCGACCGCGTCGGGCGCGAACGCCTGCTCCAGGCCGGCGATCTCGATCGGATCGCCCAGGTCGGTGCCGGTGCCGTGCGCCTCGATGTAGCCGATCGCGCCGGCGTCGATGCCGGCCCGGTCGATCGCCTCGCGCACCAGCGCCGCCTGCGCGGTCGGGTTCGGCACGGTGTAGCCGTTGGTCTTGCCGCCGTGGTTGATCCCGGTCGCGATGATCACGCCGTGGATCACGTCGCCGTCGCGCTCGGCGTCCTCCAGCGGACGCAGCACCACCACGCCGACGCCCTCGCCCGGCACGAAGCCGTTGGCGCCTTCGCCGAAGCTCCTGCAGCGCCCGTCCTTCGACAGCATGTGCTGCGAGGACATGTCGATGTAGCTGGTCGGGTGCAGGAACAGGTTCACCCCGCCGGCGATGGCCGCGCGGCAGTCGCCGTTGAGGATGTGCTCGCAGGCCTCGTGCAGCGCGGTCAGCGAGGAAGAGCACATCGTGTCGACCGGCAGGCTCGGCCCTTCGATGTCGAGCAGGTACGAGAGCCGGTTGGCGACGGAGCCGAACGAGGTCCTGGGCCAGAACTTCACGGCCGGGTCGGCGTCGGCGCGATAGAGGTTGTAGCCGGCGCGGGTGATGCCGGCGAACACCCCGACCCGGCGGTCGAACCGCCGGCGCAGCGCCTCGCGGGTGAGGCCGGCGTTCTCCAGCGCGTTCCACGCCGTCTGCAGGAACAGCCGCTCCTGCGGATCCATGTTGAGCGCTTCGCGCGGCGCGATGCCGAAGAACAGCGGGTCGAATTCGGCGAACCGGTCGAGGAAGCCGCCGCGCTTGCAGTAGCTCTTGCCGGCGGCCACCGCCGCGTGCTCGTCCGGCTCGTAGAACCCGTCCAGCGACCAGCGGTTGCCGGGAATCTCGCCGACGCTGTCGCGGCCCTGCCGGAGGTTGTCCCAGAACGCGTCGAGATCCACGGCGCCCGGATACTGCCCGCTGATGCCGACGATCGCGATCCGGCGCGTGCGCGGCGAGGACCGGGCCGGCGCCGTGCGATCCGCCTGCGATGCGGCCACGCTGCGGCGTCCGGGCAGGCGCAGCGCCGGCGCATGCGGCCCAGCGGCCGGCAGCGGCTCGCCGCGCGACGCCGCCGGCGCCGCCGGCGCCGACGACGCGACCGGCGCGACCGGCGCGGCGAACAGCGTGCGCAGGCGCGGCTGCTGCGTCCGCAGCAGGTGACCGGCGAGGCCGCGCAGCGTGCGGTGCTCGTACAGCAGCGTGCTGCCGACCTCGAAATGGACCTGCAGGCTGCGGTTGACCAGGCCGACGATGACCGAGTCGATGCCGTAGGTCTCGAGCGGCTCGTCCGCGTCGAGCGCGGCCGGGTCGATCTTGAGCGCGTCGCCGACGAGCTTCGCGCAGAACGCGAGCGCCTTGCCGGCGAGGTCGTCGGGCGCGCCTTCGCCGTCGGCGCGCAGCGCGGACGCCGGCACGACGGCGACGGCATCCGCCGCGATCGCGCGGGCCGCGGCGGGCCGGACCTGAGAGGGCGCGGCCTGAGAGGCCGCGGCCTGAGAGGACACAGTCTGAGAGGGCACGGCTTGCGCGACGGCGGCCGCAGGGGCGTACTTCGCGATCGACACCTGCGGCAGGTCGCTGGCCATGAACCGGTCCAGCGCCGCCATCGCCGCGTCCGGATCCAGCGGCCGGTAGCCGGTCTCGTGGAAGTAGCGCTTCATGGCGTCGGTCATCGCACTGCCGGCGCCGACCGACCAGTAGCCCCAGTTCACGGTCCTGACCAGGCTGCCGAGACGCTGGCCGAGGGCCCGGGCGAACGCGTCCTGGAAGGTGCAGCCGGCGGCATAGCCGGCCATCCCCGCGCCGCGCACGAAGGACGCGTTCGAGGAGAAGAACAGGTAGAAATCCAGGGCTGCGTCGCGGAACACCTGCGCGATCCTTACGCTCAGATCCATCTTCACGGACAGGATCGAACGGAAATCGGCCTCGGAAACGGTCTTGAGCCGCTGGTCGAAGTCGCCGACCGCGGAGTGGACCACGCCATGCACCGCGCCGTGGCGGCGCCTGATCCGGGCGCAGGCGGCCTCGAGCTCGCCCGGACGGGCGGCGTCGGCGCGCTCGTAGTCGACCGCGATGCCGGACGCCTGCAGCGCCGCCAGCTTCGCGCGCAGCGCGTCGTCGAGGGCGCGCCGGCCGATCCACACGACCTTCGCCCGGTAGCGCGTGCCGACGTGGCGGGTCCAGACCTCGCCGACGCCGCCGCTGCCGCCGATCACGACGTAGACGCCGCGGTGGCGATAGGGCGTCGCGCCCGCGTCGAAGGGTGCCGCCGCGACGCCGCCAGCGCCGACGAGATCCACCGGCGCCAGCGATTCCTGCAGCCAGCGGCCGTCGCGCAGCGCATGGCAGCCTGCCCTGCCGCGGTCGGCGGCGGGCAGGCCGGGCGCCAGCAGCGCGGCGATCGTCGATGCGGACAGGTCGGGCACGTCGAGCATCCGGATCCGCCAGCCGGGGTAGACCTCGGCCATGCTGCCGGTCAGTCCCTGCAGGCCGGCATGGGTCGGTTCCACCGGCGATCCCGCGGTCGCCGGCAGCGCGTTCACGGTCACCAGGTCCCACTGCAGGTCGCGGCGGGCGGGTGCGGCGCTTTCGCGCGTTTCGAGCCGTTCGAGCGCGCGCGCGAGGCGCATCACCTGCACGATGCCGCGCTGCTGATGCTCGATGATCGCTTCCTCGGTCAGCGTCGGCGTGTCCGGGCGCGACGCGATCCAGACCAGCCGCTCGAACGCGTGCCCGGACAGCGTGGCGGCGATGGCCTCGACGTCGTCGTCGCCGAGCGTCGCGAACGACAATCGGTCGTTGCGCCCCGCCGCGACGAAGGCCTGGCGCTGCGCCGCGTCCGCGCCGATGACCAGGATTGCGGCTTCGGCTTCGGCTGCGGCTTCGGTCGCGGGCGTGACCGGCAGCGAGGCCGGCGCCGGCGACCAGCGCGGCGCGACCAGCGTCATCGTCGCGGCCATCGGTTCCGGCGACGCGACGGCGACGGACGCCATGGCGACCCCGTGCAGGGACAGCGCGATCGCGCCGTCGTCGTCGATCAGGTCGATGTCGACGCGTGGGCCATCCGCGCTGTCGGCGGCGCGCCGCGCCCAGGCGAACGTCGCCGCGCGATGCGGCGCGGCCGCGAGGATGCGGTCGACGCGCAGCGGCCCCGTGGCCGCCTCCGCAGGGACGCAGGACGCCAGGGCCGCGGCCCGCAGCGCGTCGGCGATCGATGCCGCCGAAGGCCCCCGATCCGTCGTCGTGGCGGCGTCGGACGTCAGCCGAAGCAGGATCTCGCCGTCGCCGATGCGCGTCGATGCCGGACCGTCGATGGCCTGCGTCGCGGACGGCAGACGGCCGCGGATCGCGTCGGGATCGACCCGCCGGGCATCGGCGTCCGGCAGCAACCGGGCGACCGCCGCGGCAAGCGGATCGAAGGACGGCGCAGCGCCCTCCTCCACCTGCAACGCGACCGCAATGCCGCCGTCGTCGTCCGCGGCGAGCTCGATCCGGACCGCGCAGCCGTCGTCGCCGATGCCGTCGCAAGGGATGCCGTCGCAAGCGATCGAAGCGAGTTCGATCGCGGCCACGCCGGTCGCGTCGGACGTGGCGTGCGACACCGCCGCGATCATCATCGCCAGTTGCGTCGCCGCGGGCAGGACCCGGCGGCCGTCCGCATCGGTCGCGAACACGTCCGCGTCGCGATCGAAGCGCGAGCGGTAGCGCTGGCCGCTGAGCAGCGACGCGTTCTCGTGGAGCAGCGGATGCAGCGCACCGGCCGGCGCTTCGGCGGCCGGCGCGATCCAGTGGCGCTCGCGCGCGAACGGATAGCCGGGCAGGCCGATCCGCGCCGGGCGGTCGCCGGGATAGAACATCGTCCAGTCCAGGTCCAGGCCCTTGACCCACAGATCGAGCAGCTTCGACAGCTTGCGCTCGGCCAGCCATTTGCCGACGACCGTCGCGCGCATCTCGTCGTCCTGGGCAATCAGCCGGATCGCCTCGCGATGCCGCTTCACCTGGCCCTGGTACACCTCCCCGGGGCCGTCCTGCCCGGCCAGGTACGTGGTCAGTCGCGCGGCCAGGGCGTCGATCGAATCGACGAGGAAGCCGAGGCGCTCGCCCATCGCGTCGCGACCGACCTGCAGCGTGTAGGCCAGCGCGACCAGGTCGGGCGCCTGCGCCTGCGCGCGCAGGAACGCGAGCAGGTCTTCGGCCTTGCGGCGCAGTTGCGCTTCGGTCCGCGCCGACAGCGGCACGATCACCCGGCCGTCCTGGGTCAGCGCGGCGACCCGGCGCGCGGCCTGCGGCTGCGGCCGATGTTCGGCGACGACCAGGTGCGCGTTGGTGCCGCTGAAGCCGAAGGAGCTGATCGCGGCGCGGCGGGTGCCGCCGTCGGCGACCGTCCACGGGCGCAGCGTGTCGTTGACGTAGAACGGGCTGTCGTCGAGCTGGATGTGCTCGTTGCGCTGGCGATAGTGGATGGTCGGCGGCAGCGCGCGGTGGCGGATCGCCATGACCAGCTTGAGCATGCCGGCGGCGCCGGCCGCGGTCAGGCAGTGGCCGATGTTGCTCTTGACCGAGCCCAGCGCGCAGCTCGCGCGGCGGTCGGTGAACGGAGCGAACGCGGCCTTGAGGCCGGCGACCTCGATCGGGTCGCCCAGCTTGGTGCCGGTGCCGTGGGCCTCGATCAGCTGGATGTCGCCCGGCGCGATGTCGAAGCGCCGGTACACCGACTGCAGCAGCCGCGCCTGCGATTCCTCGTTCGGGGCGGTGATGCCGTTGCTCTTGCCGTCCTGGTTGATGCCCCAGCCCTCGATCACGGCCTGGATGCGGTCGCCGTCGCGTTCGGCGTCCGCCAGCCGCTTGAGCACGAGCACACCGACACCTTCGCCGGGCACGAAACCGTTGGCGCGCTGGTCGAACGCGTGGCAGCGGCCGTCGGGCGAGAGCATGCCGGCCTGCGCGGTCATGATGTGCATCGCCGGCCCCGCCATCACGTACACGCCGCCGGCCAGGGCCAGGTCGCTGACCCCCGCGTTGAGGCTGTCGCAGGCGCTGGCGATCGCGACCAGCGACGAGGAGCAGGCGGTGTCGATCGACAGGCACGGGCCGCGCAGATTGAGGAAGTACGACACCCGCGCCGCGAGGATCGAGGTCGCCGCGCCGGTGAAGCCCTGCGCGCTGAGCCGGTGCTCGCGCGAGGCCTGGTGGTAGTCGCTGGGCCCGCAGCCGACGAACACGCCGCACTGGCTGCCGGACAGCGACTGCGGGCGATAGCCGGCGTCCTCGATCCCGTGCCAGCAGGTCTGCAGGAACAGCCGCTGCTGCGGCTCCATGCTTTCGGCTTCGGTCGGCGAGATGTTGAAGAACAGCGGATCGAATCTGTCGAAGTCCTCGATCGCGCCCAGCCATTTGCTGTTGGTCTTGCCGGGCGTCGGCGCGCCTTCGCGGAAATGGTCGCGCAGGCGCCAGCGCTGATCGGGAATTTCGACGATGCAGTCGCGGCCCGAGGCGATGTTGGCCCAGAACGCGTCCACGTCGCGGGCCATGGCGAACTGCCCGGCGATGCCGATCACCGCGATGGGCTCGGGTTTGCGCTGCCGTCCCGGCTGCAGCGCCGACGACGTCGAGGCCCGGCGAACGGATGCCGACGCCGGGCGATCGCGCCACGAGACGAGGGCGCGCCGCGCCGCGGGCGGCACGGACACGACGGCGGCGGGCAGCGTCGCCGGCAGCGCGGCGGCAACCGGCGTCGCGGGCGCAACAGCGCCGGCTTCCTGCGGCGCGGCTTCCTGCAGCACCAGGCGCGCCAGTTCGCGCAGCGTCGGATGGCTGTAGACGCGGGTGGCCTCGATGTCGGTGCCGTAGGCCGCGTTGATCGCCCGCACCCAGGTGACGCCGGTGATCGAATCCAGGCCCATGTCGATGAACGGCAGGGTCTCGTCGATCTCCTCCGGGCACAGCAGCAGTTCGCTCGCGAGCAGCGCGCCGATCCGCGCGACCACCGCGTCCAGGCCTTCGCCGGCGGCACCCGCGGAGGTTGCCCCCGGGATCGCTGCGGAGGTCGCCGCGGAGGTCGTCGCGGTGGCGGGCGACGGTTCGACGACCGCCGCCGGCGCCGCGGGCTCGACCGCCGCGGCGACGAACGCATCGCCGCCGCCCGCGGTGTCCGCGACCAGCCGGCCGAGCAGCGTGAGGGTCGAATGGCTGTAGACCCGGGTCGCTTCGATGTCGATCCCGTAGCGCGCGTTGATCTTGCGGATCCAGGTGACGCCGGTGATCGAGTCCAGGCCGAGATCGATGAACGGCGTGTCGTCGTCGATCTCGCCGGGCGCGAGGAACAGTTCGTCGGCGAGCAGCGTCCGCAGCGTCTCGACGACCTCGGCGATCGACACGGCCGCCGCCGTGGTCTCGATGGCGGGCGCGACCGCCGCCGGCGTCCCGGCGTCCACGACGGCCGGGCTCGCGAACCGTTCGCGGATGCGCGCCAGGGTCTCCGGATTGTCGACGAAGGTCCGCGCGTGCATCTCCACTTCGCGGCGATAGGCCTCGTCGCGCGCAGCGCGCAGGCGGCGGGTCCAGCCGCGCTTGAGCGCGACCAGCCGCGCGCGCGGCGTGCGCGCGATGCCGGCGGCCAGCGCCATGGCTGCGGGCACGACCTCGCGATGCGGCAGCACCGGCACCGGCGCGCCGCGCCGCTTCAGCGCGACGCCGGCGACCTCCTCCGCGCACAGCAGCGTTTCGCGCGCGAGGTCGAGGCCGATCTTCGCCGGGAACATCAGCGTCGAGCCGGCGCCCGGGGTGAATCCGTAGCCCATGTACGGGCTGAGGTAGCGGCCTTCCTCGGCCAGCAGGACGACGTCGGCGAACATGCCGAACGACCAGCCGCCGCCGATCGCGTGGCCCTGGATCGCGGCGATCACCGGCAGCGGGCACTCCATCGGCGACTGGAACACCGTTTCGTCGGTGAACCGCGCCTGGCCCTCCTGGATCGCGAGCAGGGTCTCGACGGTGCCGCCGGTGGCGAAATAGCGGTCGTAGCCGGTGAGCACCACCGCCCGGCAGGCGGGCGTGGCGGCGACCTGCGCGAAGGCTTCCTTGAGCCCGTCGACCAGCGCCGCCGAGAACATGTTGCGGGCGTCGCGATCGTGCATCTCGATCAGCGCGACCCCGTCGGGATGCAGGGTAAGCGAGACCACCGCCGAAGCCAGCGCGATGGCCACGGGCTGCGCGGCTGCGACGTTCGCTTCGGGCGCGCCGCTCTCTGCCGCTGACGACTCGGCCGCTGCCGACCCGGCCGCCTCCCGCGCCGTGCGCACCGCGTCGCGCTCGCGCCTCCAGGCCTCCGAACGCGCGCGCTTCCACGCGATCGCGGCCGCACGCGGCGTGCGGCTCCAGTGCGTCGCCAGGCGCAGCGCTTCGGCCATCGCCTGCGCCTCCGCGACGACCGTCGCGCACCCGCTGCGCGCGGCCAGCGCCGCACCGTCGAGCGCGTCCCCGGCGCGGGCCAGCCACGCCGCCAACGGCGTGCCGAGCCGCTGTTCGCACAGGACGATGGCGTCGTCCGCCAGCGTCGGCTCGGCCGTCGCCCAGTGCAGGTCCGTGGCGCAGCGTCGCTCCGCGGCGTGGACGGCCGCGTCGCAGCACAGCCCCAGCCACCAGCCGGCCTCGCCGGCGCCGGTGTCGAGCGCGGCGACGACCGGCAGCGGGCAATCCCGGATCGCGACGGTCAGGGCGACCAGCGCGGCGAGATCCCCGGGGCCGGCGACCGGCGGCAGGAAGCCGTCGATGCCGCTGCACAGCAGGACGCAGCCGGCCTCGCCGTCCGCATCGACCTGCGCCAGCGCGGCGCACAGCGTCTCCACGCAGGCGGCCAGGCCATCGGCCGGCGTCGCGTCGATCCGCAGGATGGACGGCGCGTCCGCGGACATCGCCCGCGGCGATGACGGTTCGAGCGGTTCGAGCGCATCGACGCAGGCGCGCATTTCGCGGGCGAGGTGGGCCTTCAGCAGATCGAGCGCGGGCTGGGCCTTGTCCGCGAGGCGCGCCGCGAGCCGGCAGGCGTCGGCGTGCGCATCCTCGGCGGCGACGACCCGGCAGGCCCAGCCCAGCGCCGGCAACTGCGCGCCGCGGAAGGTCAGGCCGCGATCCAGCAGCACCGCGGCCCGGGCCTCGCCCAGGCGCGCGCGGAACAGGCGCGCCACGCCCTCGTCGGCGATGCTCTCGTCTGCCACGCGCTCGTCGACCCTGCCTTCGGCATCAGGGCCGGCGAATCCGTATGCGGCGGCGTCGCCGGCGACCATCGCGTCGCAGATCGCGGCGAGCAGCAGGCCGACGCCGGTGGCGCCGTGCGGCACCACCGCTATCGTCGGACACGGGCACGCCGCGACCGCGCGCAACAGGCCGTCGCGGATCGCCGCATCGCGCAGGTCGCGCCCACCGTGCCAGCCGGCCGCGCCGCGATCGACCAGCAGCAGCGCCTTCGCACCGGCCAGGCCGCCGGCGTGTCCGATCGCCTGCGCCAGACGGCCGATCGTCGCCGCGGACAGCGCCTCGCGGATTTCGAGCGCGTACACGCCCTCGCCTGCGCTGGCGGCCAGGTGGAACAGGCGGACCGCGTCCGCGCCCGCAGCGTCGGCCGCTGCGTCGCGCGGCGGCGGCACCGCCGACGGCGCAGCGCCGAGCGCCGAGAGCGCGATCGCAGGCCTGGGCGCAGACGGCGTCGCCGGCACCGCCGCCGCCATCCGCAGCCGAATGCGGCTGGGCTTGTCTTCGACCGGACCCGCCGGGATCGCGCGCGGTCCGGCATGCGCCTGGCCTGCCGTCGCCGCGGTCGCCGCCGATCGCGCGGCGAACGGCGCGGGCAGTGAGATCTCCGTGTCGGTCGCGGTGGTCGCGGTGGTCGCGGTGGTCGCGGTGGTCGCGGTCGTGGCGGTCGTGGCGGTCGTCGCGTGCAGCGCGGACGACGGCACATGGACCGGCACGGCCGCGACCGCTGCGGGCTGCGACGACGGCGGATCGATCACATCGAGCGGGCCGTCGAGCTGTGCGTCGATCTGCGCATCGATCTGCACGCCGCGCAGGCGCAGGCAGACCCGGTCCTGCGGATCGTGGACATCGACGTCGAAGGCGCCGTTCGCGTCCGCCGCCACCGCGATCCGGCCGGGCTGCGCCACGGGCGCGCAGGCCTCGACGCGTGCGATGGCCGCGATCGCGCCGCGGCCGCCTGCCCGTTCCAGTTCGCGCACGATCGCGTGCAGCAGCGGCAGCGTCAGCGTTTCGGTGGGCGTCGTCGCGGCCTTCGCCGGCGGCGCGCTGTCCGCAGCGCGCTGCGAAGGCGAGGCCTCGAAGCGCGCATGCGTCTGCAGATGGACCCGGTCGTCGTCGGCGCACAGGCGGGCGATTTCCACGTCCACGCCGTCATCGGCCGGGAACAGGACGATTTCCACCTCCGACGCGTCCGCCGTCGCCGCATCCGCGACGATCGGGCGATCACCCCATCGGGTGTCGTCGAGGGTCCAGTGGCCGTCGCGCCCGTCCGCGGCGCCGGCGAGGTCGAGCGCCGCGAACACCATCTCCAGCGCCAGCAGCGCAGGCAGCGTGCGCGCGCCGTTCGCGGCGTCGCCGAAGCACGCCTCGTCGCCGGAGAACCGCGACACGAACCGCGACACCTGCAGCGACGAGGCGTTGCGGTGGACCAGCGGATGCAGCGTTGCGACGGTCGCCGCCGGAGGCGTCGCGTTGGCCTGCAACGCGATCGCGGGCGGCGCGATCCCGGACGGCGCGATCCCGACCGGAGCGGTCCAGTAGCGCTCGCGCGCGAACGGATAGGTCGGCAGCCGCAGCATGCGCGGGCGCGCCCCGGCGACATGACCGGCCGCCAGCGCATCCCAGTCCGGGGTCCAGCCCATGCACCACAGCGCGGCGAGTTCCGGCCAGGCACGGCGCGCGATCGCGTCGGCGATCCGCGCGTCGAAGTCCGGGGCCTCGGCCAGGCGCGCCAGCGTGTCGCGCTCCTGCCGGGCGTTGCCGCGCCAGCCAGTGCCGGCGACGCCGTCGCGCAGCGCCCGCAGCGCGGCCTTCGCCTCGTCGAGATCGGCGGCGACGAACGCCGTGCGCTCGTCCATCGCCTCGCGTCCCACCTGCAGCGCACGGGCCAGCGCGTGCGCGTCGACGATCCGGTCGTCGCGCTCGAGGAAGGCCAGCAGCGCTTCCACCCGCTGCGCCAACTGCGCCGGGGTCCGCGCCGACAGCGGGAACACCAGCGGCCATGCCGTCGCCTCGCGCGTCGCGGCCGGCGCACGGTATTCCTCGATCAGCACGTGCGCGTTCGAACCGCCGGCGCCGAACGAGGAGACGCCGGCGATGCGCGGCAGCCGGCGGCCGTCCGCCATCGGCGCGTCCCACGGGCGCAGCGTCTGGTTGACCACGAACGGGGTGGCGGCGAAGTCGATGTAGGGGTTGAGCCGGCTCGAATGCAGCGAGGGCACGATCGCCTCGTGCGCCATCTGCAGCAGGACCTTGGTCACGCCGGCGATGCCGGCCGCCGATTCGCAGTGGCCGATGTTCGACTTGGCCGAGCCGATCAGGCAGTAGCCGGTCTCCGGCGCCGATCCGGGCGCATCGCCGTGGAAGGCGCGGGTCAGCGCCGCGATCTCGATCGGGTCGCCGAGCTTCGTCCCGGTGCCGTGGGCCTCGATGTAGCCGACATGGCGCGGGTCGATGCCCGCCTCCAGCAACGCACGCCGGATCACCTCGGCCTGCGCCTGCGGATTCGGGACCGTGTAGCCGTTGGTCTTGCCGCCGTGGTTCAGCGCGCTGCCGCGGATCACGCCGAGGATCGGGTCGCCGTCGCGCTCGGCGTCGGACAGCCGCTTCAGCACGCAGACGCCGACGCCCTCGCCCGGGATGTAACCGTCGCCGCCTTCGCCGAAGCTCTGGCAATGGCCGTCGCCGGAAATGAACTGTCCACGACTGAGCATCGTGTACTTGTTCGGATGGATGCTGACGTTGACCCCGCCGGCGATGGCCATCGCCGTCCGCCCGAGGCGGAGGTCCTGGCACGCGAGGTGGATCGCGGTCAGCGAAGACGAGCACATGGTGTCCAGCGTCATGCTGGGACCGTGCAGGTTCAGGAAATACGAGACCCGGTTGGCGATGCTGGCGAGGCTGCCGGACAGGTTGTATTCGCCGTACATGACGCCGGCGTAGACGCCGACCTGGCCGGGTAGCCCGCGCGCGTCGGCGACCTGCAGGCGGGCGCGGGTGTAGCCGGCGTCCTCGACCGCCATCCACGCGTGCTGCAGGAACAGCCGCTCCTGCGGGTCCATGCCCTTCGCCTCGCGCGGGGCGATGCCGAAGAAGCGCGGATCGAACTCGTCGACGCCCTCGATGAAGCCGCCCCAGCGACTGTAGTGCGCATCCTCGCGCGTGCGGTCCTCGCTGTAGTACGCGCGCCAGTCCCAGCGCTCGCGCGGGACTTCGACGATGCAATCGCGGCCCTCGCGCAGGTTGCGCCAGAAGGCGTCGAGATCGGGCGACTGCGGATAGCGGCCGCTGAGACCGATGATGGCGATCGGTGCGTCCGCGATCGCGACCGGCGCGACCGGGGCAGGCGCGACCGCGCCAGGCGCGGACCCGGGGGTCGCGACGGACGCGGACGCGCGGCTGCGCCGGCCGGGGCGCGTCGCGCGGGATGCCGTGCGGACCTCGCCCGCGACCGGCGTCGGCGCAGGCGCCGCCGATGCGGCGTCCGCGGCCGGCGCGACCGGCGGCGCGAACACGCCGTCGAGCGTCTGCGCGTGGGCGCGGACGAAGTAGGCGGCGAGTTCGTCGATGCTCTGGTACTCGAAGAACAGCGTCTTCGGCAGCGGCCCGAAGCGGCCTTCGAGCTGGCTGGTCAGGTCCATCGCGAGGATCGAATCGATCCCGTACTGTTCGAGCGCGGCCTGCGTCTCGATGCGCTGCGCCGGGATCTTCAGGACCGCCGAGAATTCGTCGCGCAGCAGCGTCCGCGTCTGCGCCAGGCGATCCCCGGTCGAGGCTGCGGGCGCGGCGGTCGCGACCCGGGGCGCCGCCGCGGGCGCCGGCGGCGTGCGCGCCTCGCCGGCCGCGCCGGCCGTCCCTTCCAGGGCCTGTCGCATCCCGTCCGGATCGCCGTACATCACCATCAACCGGCTTTCGTCGAGCGACAGGCAGCGATGCAGCGCCGCCAGGCCGTCGGCGGTATCCAGCGAGCGCAGGCCGGTGCGCTGTTCGAGCTTGGCCATGCTGGCCGCATCGACGTTCATTCCGCCGTCGCGCCAGTGCGGCCACGCGATCGACAGCGTGCGCCCGGCGCACTCGCCCGCCGCCGCGCGCGCGTTGCGCCAGACGGCGAACGCGTCCATGAAGCCGTTGGCCGCGGCGTAGTCCGCCTGGCCGAGGTTGCCCGCCCACGACGCGATCGAGGAGCACAGCACGAAGAAGTCGAGCGGGATCCCGCGCGTCGCCTCGTGCAGGTGGAGCGTGCCGGCGACCTTCGGCGCGAGCACGTCGCGGACGTCGTCGTCGCGCTTGCGCAGCAGGAACTCGTCGCGCAGCAGCCCGGCGCCGTGGACGATGCCGTCGAGCCGCCCCAGGTCGGCGAGGACGCCGGCCAGCAGCCGCGACACGTCGTCGGCGCGCGCGATGTCCGCCTGCCGGTATTCGACCCGGCCGGCGTGGCCCAGCGCGGCGAGCCTGCCGTCCAGGCGTACGTCGTCCGCGAGCGCACTGCGGCCGACGAGCACCACCCGCGCCGCCGTGGTGCTGGCGAGGATGTCGGCGGCGACCAGCCGCCCCAGGCCGCCGAGCCCGCCGGTGACGAGGTAGACGCCGTGCTCCCGATAGGCGCAGGGCACGACGCCGGCGTCGCGGTCGTCGTCGAGGAAGCGCCAGCGGCGCACCTCGCGTCCGTCGCGGGTCCAGCGCACCAGCCGCGTGCCGGGCCGTGCGCCTTCCACGCGCAGGCGTTCGGCCAGCGTCGCCGCATCGGTGTCCGCCGGGACGACGATCAGTTGCCCGGCGAGCAGCGGATGTTCCAGCGCGGCGGTCTCGAACAGCCCGGCCAGCCCTTCGAGCAGCGCGCCCGCGACGTCGTCCGCCACCGCCACCTGCAGCAGGCAGTGGCCCTGCGGCCGGTCGCGCAGCATCTCGCGCAGCAGGCCGATGCAGGCGAGCACGGCGTCGGCGTACTCCGCGCCGAGGTCGGCGGGCGTCGCCTGCGGGCGCGCATCCGCGAGCCACGTGCAGCGGCTTCCGGGCAGCGCCGCCGCCACGTCGGCGGCCTCGATCCGCGGCAGCCCGCAGACGAGGACATGCCGCCGTTCCGGCATGGCGGCCGCATCGCCCGTCGGCGCGGTTTCGGGCCGCCACTGCGGCAGCGCCAGGCGCGATGCGAACGGCCCGGACATGCCGGCGGGCGTCGCCGGGCGTGCTTCGGCCTGCTTCAACGCCCGGATCCGGGCCATCGCCGCCGCCTTCGACAGCGTCCCGTCCAGCAACTCGCGATAGATCGTGGCCAGCGTCTGCTTCATCGGATCAACCCAGTTCCATGGCTTCGTCGACGGACATCCGGCGTTCCAGGAGGCCGGCGATGATCGACGCGTAATGCCGTTCGTCGAAGGAGGCGTCGTCTCCCGTCGCGCGCGAGGAGAACCCGCGCATCTGCACGCAGGGGCGGCCGTCGCTGTCGAACAGGTCGATGTCGACCTTGGCCAGCCCCGCGCCCGGGCCGCGCTCGCGCGCATCGGCGGCGAGGCGGACCCACGCGACCATGCGCGGCGCGCAGGCGGAGAAGATCCGCACCGCCTCGACTGCGAACGGCAGCGCGCGCGCACCGGAGGAAAGCGCGTCTTCGTCCGCGATCGCGATCGCGCCCTGCAGCGCGCTGTCCAGCATCCCCGGATCGAGCACGAAGCCGGCGCGCCCGGCGACGTCCGGCAGGTGCAGATCGACCAGCAGCTCGCCGTCGCCGCGGGCGATGGCGGCCAGGCCGCGGAACGACGGGCCGTAGTGCAGCCCCATCGCGGCGAACGACGCGTACAGCGCGGCGGCGTCGGGCCCCGCGCGGAACATGCGCGCGCGCAGAAGGTCGAGATCGACGCGTTCGGCGGTCGCGGCGTCGAGCAGCACCGCGGACCCGCGGCAGTGCAGGACGTCGCCCTCGCCGGCGGCGGCCTCGCTTTCGATCTCGAAGCCGAGCGTGTCGTCGTCGTCGCGATAGACCACGAGGTTCACCGCGGTCGGCTGCCTCACCACCAGCGGACGCGCCCAGGCCACATGCCGCAGTTCCACGCACGCGGCGTCGCCGTCGCCGGGCACGGCCTCGGCGAGCGCCGCGCGCGCCATTTCCAGGTAGGCCACCGCCGGCAGCACCGGATCGGCCCCGACGCGGTGGTCGGCGAGCGGGAACGCGTCCGGCGCGAACACGCTGCTGTAGCGCTGCGCGTCGAGATCGGAGGTGTTGCGGTGGAGCAGCGGATGCAGCACCGGCCCGGCGAGCGACGACGCCGGCGCGGCGGCGGCCGACGCGCGGCGTTCCGCCCAGCAGCGTTCGCGCGCGAACGGATAGGTCGGCAGCCGCATCCGCCTCGGCGGCGCGCCGTCGTGCAGCGTCCGCCAATCGATCTCGTAGCCGCGCGCCCACAGGTCGGCGATCCGGTCCCACTGGCGGCGCGCGATCCAGCGCGCGACGACCTCGCGCATGTCGGCGTCTTCGGCGAAGGTCGACAGCAGTTCGTCGCCGCGCGATTTCTGGCCCTGGCGCACCGCCGGCGGATGCCCGCGGCCGTCGAGCCAGGCCTGCAGCGACGCCGCCAGCGACGCGACTGAATCCGCGACCACCGCCAGGCGATGGTCCATCGCGTCGCGACCGAGCTGCAGGGTCGCGGCGAGGCGGTCCAGCGCCACCGGCGCGTCCTGCGCGGCGATGAACGCCAGCAGCTCGACGACCTTCTGCCGCAACTGTTCGCCGGTCTTGGCCGACAGCGGGACCAGGACGTCGCCGCGTGCGGCCGCGACCGGCGCCGGGCCGGCGTACTCCTCGATCACCACGTGCGCGTTGGTGCCGCTGAAGCCGAACGAGCTGACCGCGGCGAGCCTCGGCGCGTCGCTGTCCCAGTCCCGGTACTCGGTGGAGACCTGGAACGGAGACGCCTCGAAATCGATGTGCGGATTGGGCTGGCGGTAGTGGATCGAAGGCACCAGCTTGCGGTGCTTCAGGCACAGCAGCACCTTCACGATCGAAGCGACGCCGGCGGCGAAACCGGCGTGGCCGATGTTGCTCTTGACCGAACCGAGCAGGCAGCGCCGGCCGTCGCGGCCGGATTCGCCGTAGACCGCGGTGAGCGCGTTGACCTCGATCGGGTCGCCGAGCGCGGTCGCGGTGCCGTGCGCCTCGACGTAGCCGATCCGCGCCGGATCGATCCCGTAGCGGCCGTAGACCTGCCGCAGCAGCCGCTCCTGCGCGTTCGAGCTGGGCGCGGTGATGCCGTTGGTCTTGCCGTCCTGGTTGCTGCCGGACGCGCGGATCACGCCCAGGATCTCGTCGTTGTCGCGGACCGCGTGCGACAGCGCCTTCAGCACCAGCACGCCGCAGCCTTCGGAGAACACGATGCCGTTGGCCGAGGCGTCGAACGCGGCGCAGCGTCCGTCGCGCGAGGGCATGCCGACCTGCGAGGTCAGGATGTGGCCGTACGGGGTGGTCAGCACGTTGACGCCGCCGGCGAGGGCCATCGTGTTCTCGCCCCGGCGGATGCTCTCGCAGGCCAGGTGGACCGCGACCAGCGACGACGAGCACGCGGTGTCGATCGCCAGCGCCGGGCCGTTGAGGTTGAGCACGTAGGCGATCCGCGCGGCGAGGATCGCGCTCGACGTGCCCATGAACGAGGCGCCGCGGCGATCCATCCCGGCCTCGCCCAGCACCCGCACGTAGTCGCCGTTGGCGCAGCCGACATAGACGCCGCAGGCGCTGCCGGACAGCGCCGAGGGCGCGTAGCCGGCGTTCTCGATCGCCTTCCAGCACTCCTCCATGAAGACCCGCTGCTGCGGATCGATCAGCTCGGCCTCGGCCGGGGAGATGCCGAAGAACAGCGGGTCGAAGCGATCCGCGTCGTCGATCAGCCCGGCCCACTTCGAGTAGGCCGTGTCCGCGTGCTTGGGGTCGGCGTCGTACCACGCGGCGAGGTCGCCCCAGCGCTCCGGCGGCACTTCCACCACGCAGTCGCGGCCGGTCCTGAGCGTGTCCCAGAACGCGTCGAGGTCGGCGCTCTGCGGATAGCGGCAGGACATGCCGATGATCGCGATCTGCTCCTCGCCCGCGGCGCCGGCGCGCGGCGCGCGCGCGGCCGGCGACGGCATCGGCGACAGCGCACCGCCCGACGCAGGCAGCGCATCGGCGGCCCGGATCTGCTGCAGCAGCGCGCCGTGCGAGACCCGGCGCAGGGTGATCGCGTCCACGGCCGCGACCCGGCGGCCGCCGGCGTCGAACACGTCGAAGCGGAACTCGAAGGCATCCCGGTCGCGGCGCAGCAGCTCGGCGCGGCAGCGGTAGGCGCCCGCGGCGGACGACGACGCGTCGCGCGCCCACAGCCGGCCGATCCGCACCGGCAGGAAGTGATCGTGGACGGCAGCGTCGTCTTCGGCCTCGCCGGCGTCGCGCGCCGCGAGCCAGGCGGCGTGGTTGATGACGGTACACAGGCCGCCGTAGAGCATGAACGGATCGGCGACGAAGGTCGCCTCGCAGGGCGCGGTGAGCAGCTCGCCCTCGGCGCAGGCGTCGCCGAACGCGAGCCTGCGCAGCGGCGCGTAGCAGGTCCCGGCGTTGGTCGGGATGCGCGCCGCGTCGAGGGTCGCGAGCACCGCGAACGCCCGCTCCGGCACCGGGGCCGGGAGCGCCGCCGCGGACACGATGCGCCCGTGCATGTGCGCGATCGCGTCGGCCGACGCCGGCGTCGGCCCGGAACGCACCGAGACGTCGAGGCCGGACGGCGCGGCGCGGAACACGACCTGGAGGTGGGTGTCGCGGCCGGCGGCGCCGATCATCGGGCTGACGAAGGCGATGTTCTCGATCGCGACCTCGCCGGCCGTGAAATAGCGCCGGAACGCCGACAGCACGAGCTCGACGTAGGCGTCGGTCGGCAGCAGGTGCTGGCCGAACACCACGTGCTCGCGCAGGGAGGCGTTGGTCTCCGGCGAGATCGTGCAGCGGACGGTGAAGACGCCGTCGCGGTCGAAATCGCCTTCCGCTTCGTTGCAGCGGAAGTACAGGGTCGAGAACGCCCGCGGGAAGGTCGGCGCGAAGCGGATCGCCTCCCGGCGCAGCGCGACGCGCGCGGCGGGACGGGCGAACGCGATCGGCCGCCTCGCCTCGGCCGCAGCCGGCGCCGGAAGCGCGGCGGGCGCAGCCGGGTCGGCAGGCGGGATGGCGGGCGGCGACGCGACGGCGGCGGGCGACGCGGCGGGCGATGTCGCCGCCAACTGCGCGTGCAGGTACGCCGCCAGCGCGCGCACGCTCGGGTAGTCGTACACCCGGGTCGCCGACAGCGCGGTGCCGTACTGCCGGTTCACCTGCTTCATCCACTCGACGCCGATGATCGAATCCAGCCCGAGGTCGGTGAACGAGCGCTCCACGTCCAGGTCCGACGGCGCCATGAACAGCGCCTCGGCCAGGCTCGCCTTCAGCCATGCCACCACCTGCGCCAGCGGGATCGCGTCGGCAGGCGGCGCGGCGACGGCCGACGGCGCGGGTGCGGTTGCGGCGGGCATGGCGGGCGACGCGACGACCGCGGGGGCCGCCGCGGTCGCGACCGGCGACGACGACGCCAACTGCCCGTGCAGGTAGGCCGCCAGCGCGCGCACGCTCGGGTAGTCGTACACCCGGGTCGCCGACAGCGCGGTGCCGTACTGCCGGTTCACCTGTTTCATCCACTCCACGCCGATGATCGAATCCAGCCCGAGGTCGGTGAACGAGCGCTCCACGTCCAGGTCCGACGGCGCCATGAACAGCGCCTCGGCCAGGCTCGCCTTCAGCCATGCCACCACCTGCGCCAGCGGGATCGCGTCGGCAGGCGGCGCGGCGACGGCCGACGACGGCGCGGGTGCAGCGGACGCGGCAGGCGTCTCGACAAGCGCGTCCGCCGCGGTCGCGACCGGCAACGCCGCCGCCAACTGTCCGTGCAGGTACGCCGCCAGCGCGCGCACGCTCGGGTAGTCGTACACCCGGGTCGCCGACAGCGCGGTGCCGTACTGCCGGTTCACCTGCTTCATCCATTCGACGCCGATGATCGAATCCAGCCCGAGGTCGGTGAACGAGCGCTCCGCGTCCAGGTCCGACGGCGCCATGAACAGCGCCTCGGCCAGGCTCGCCTTCAGCCACGCCACCACCTGCGCCAGCGGGATCGCCTCCGGCTTCGGCGCGGCGGCGAGCGGCGACGGCGCGACGACGGGCTGCGCCGTCGCCAGCGTCGCCGCGGCCGGCGCGGTGTCCACCCGGACGCTCTCGCGCTGCGCATCGGACGAGACGCCCAGCAGCGCAATGCAGAGGCGACCCGAATCGTCGTAGAGCGCGAGGTCCACGCAGCGGCCGTCGTCGGGATCGCGCGTCGCGTGGACGGTCGCGCGGTCGCCGATGTCCGCGAAAGTGCGCACGGTCCCGGCCGCCTTCGCCCACGCCGCGCCGGACACGCCGAGCAGCAGGCCGCCGGCGAGCAGCGCGCCTTCGACGACGGCCGGATGCAGGCCGTAGTCGCCGGCCCGCGCCGCGATCGCCGCGGGCAGCGCGATGCGCGCCAGCAGCGCGCGGTCGGTGCGGCGCGCGTCGGACAGCGAGACGCGCCCGGTGGCGACATCGGCGAGGGCCTCACCTTCGCGCGCGAACGCGGTGCGCAGCGCGTCGAGATCGACGGCCTCGGGCGCAGCGGAGTCGTCCGCTTCGGCGAAGCCGTCGCAGCGGATCGCGTCCGGGTCCGCATCGTCGCGGATCTCGAAGGCGACCCGGCCGTCGCCGGCGTCGCCCAGCGTCACCGTCACCGTGCCCGTCGCCGGTCCGTGCCGGACCGCATCGAGCAGCGCGATGCGCGCGCCGTCCGCAAGTTCCGGCAGCGCGTCGGCGACCGCGGCGCGGGCCATTTCCAGCGCGGCGGAGAACGGCAGCGCCTTCGCGCCGTCCTGCGCCTCGGCCGCCAGGAACCATTCCTCGCCGGCGAACGCGCTGCGATAGCGCTGGCAGGCCAGGCTGGACACGTTCGCGTGCAGCAGCGGATGCAGGCGGCCTTGCCCGCCCCCCTGCCCCGCCCCCTGCGCAGCGTCCTGGTCCGCGGTGTCGATCCAGTGGCGCTCGCGGGCGAACGGATAGCCCGGCAGTCCGACCGGACGAGGCGCCGGTGCGCCGCCGAGGCAGGCGCGCCAGTCCACGTCGAGACCGCCGACCCACAGCTCTGCGAGGCGCGACCACTCCCGCCGCGCGATCCACTTCGCGATCATGCCGCCGAAGTCCGGATCCGCGGCGAAGGTCGAGAGCGCGTCGCGGCGTCCGCCGGGACGGCCGCGGAAGCGCCTGCCGTTCGCCGAAGCGCCTTCGCCCGGGTCGTTGGCGACGAACGCGTCGAGTTCGCGGCGCAGGTCGTCGACGCCGTCCACGATCAGCGCCAGCCGCTCGCCCATCGGCTCGCGGCCGATCTGCAGGGTCCAGGCGATGCGCGCCAGGTCGAGCGTGCCGCGCTCGGCCGCGGCGAGGAACGCCGACAGGGCCCGCGCGGCTTCGACCAGCCGCTCCGGCGTCTTCGCCGACAGCGGGACGAGGATCGGGCCTGGCGGCGCGACCGGCGCCGCGTCCGTGCGGCGGTACTCCGCCAGCACGACGTGCGCGTTGGTGCCGCTGAAGCCGAAGGCGCTGACCGCGGCGCGGCGCAGCCCGGCCTCGCCCGCGCGCCAGGCGCGCAGGCGATCGTTGACGTAGAACGGCGAACCGTCGAGCGCGATGTGCGGGTTGAGGCGGTCGAAATGGACCGTCGGCGGCAGTTGCCCGCGTTCGACCGCGAGCGCCGCCTTGAGGAAGCCGGACACGCCGGCGGCGGTCAGGCAGTGGCCGATGTTGCTCTTGACCGAACCCAGCGCGCAGTAGCCGCTGTCGCGGGTGTATTTCGCGAACGCGGCCTTGAGCCCGGCGACTTCGATCGGGTCGCCCAGCGGCGTGCCGGTGCCGTGCGCCTCGATCAACTGGATGCCGGCCGGATCGATCCCGAAGCGGTCGTAGACCTCCTGCTGCAGGCGGGTCTGCGACTCGGCGTTCGGCGCGGTGATGCCGTTGGTCCGGCCGTCCTGGTTGACGCCCCAGCCTTCGATCACCGCGTGGATCTCGTCGCCGTCGCGCTCGGCGTCGGCGAGGCGCTTGAGCATCACCACGCCGACGCCCTCGCCGTTGACGATGCCGTTGGCGCGCGCATCGAAGGCGAAGCAGCGCCCGTCGGGGGACAGCATGCCGACCTGCGCGGTCATGATCTGCATCGACGGGCCGGACATGACGTTCACGCCGCCGGCGAGGGCGAGGTCGCATCCGCCCGAGACCAGGCTGTCGCAGGCGGTGGCGATCGCGACCAGCGAGGACGAACAGGCGGTGTCGATCGACAGGCTCGGCCCGTGCAGGTCGAGCAGGTAGGCGATCCGCGCGGAGAGGATCGACGGCGCCGCGCCGGTGAAGCCCTGCCCGCTCAGGCGATCCTGCGGCGCGCCCTGGAGATAGTCGCCATGCGAACAGCCGGCGAAGACGCCGCAGCGGCTGCCGGCCAGCGCGCGCGGGTTGTAGCCGGCGTGCTCGATGCCGTGCCAGCAGGCCTGCAGGAACAGGCGCTGCTGCGGGTCCATCGCCCGCGCCTCGCGCGGCGAGACGTTGAAGAAGCCGGCGTCGAAACGGTCGTGGCCGTCGAGCGCGCCCATCCAGCGGCTGTAGGTCTTGCCCGGGGCGATGTCGCCGGCCTGGTAATGGCGATCGATGTCCCAGCGCGACCTCGGGACGAGGTCGATGCAGTCGCGGCCCTCGGCGATGTTGCGCCAGAACGCCTCGAGGTCGTCCGACTTCGGGAACTGGCCGGCCATGCCGACCACCGCGATCTTCGACGCGGCCGCGGTCGCCCGGGCCGCGCCGCGCGAGGGCGCCGTCGCCGATGCGGCGCGGCGCCACGAACGCAGGCGCACGACCGGCGACGGCGCGGAGGCCGCATCGGGGGCCCGTGCGCTGATCGCCTCGTCCGGATTCGGCGGCGGCGCGACCGGCTGCGGGGCGGCGACCAGCGTGCCCGCTTCGCGGGCCTCGGCCTCGACGAAGGCGGCCATGCGCCGCAGGGTCGGATGGCTGTAGACCTTGATCGCCTCGATCGCGGTGCCGTAGCGCTCGTTGATCCGGCGGATCCAGGTCACGCCGGTGATCGAATCCAGCCCGAGATCGACGAACTGCTCGTCCTCGCCGATGTCCTGCGGTTCCATCCGCAGTTCGCCGGCGAGCAGCTCGCGCAGTTCCGCCGCGAGCGTCGCGCCGACGTCGGCAGCCTGCGCGGCGTGGGCCCGCGCTGCGCTGGCCGGCGTCTGAGCGGCGACCGCGACGGGGACCTGGACCGCGGCCGACGCCGCCGACTTCGCCGCTTCCTCGCGGACGAAACCGGCGAGCAGGCGCAGCGTCGGATAGCTGTAGACCCGGATCGCCTCGATCGCGGTGCCGTAGTGCTCGTTGATCCGGCGGATCCAGGTCACGCCGGTGATCGAATCCAGCCCGAGATCGACGAACTGCTCGTCCTCGCCGATGTCCTGCGGTTCCATCCGCAGCTCGCCCGCGAGCAGCGCGCGCAGGTGTTCGATGGAAACGTCCGCGACGGTCGCCGCGACTGCCGCCGGCACGCCCTCGGCGGCGACGCCCGACGGCGTCGCAGGCTGCGCCTGCGGCGCGGTTTCGGTCGCGAAGCGGCTGCGGATGCGCGCGAGCGTCTCCGCCTGGCCGACGAAGGTCTGCCGGTGCATCTCGACTTCGCGTTCGCAGGCGTCCTGCAGCGCGGCGCGCAGCGGCGCGGACCACAGCCGCTTGAGCGCGACCATATCTTCGCGCGGCGTCCGCGCGATCTCCGCCCCCAGCGCCAGCCCGGCCGCGGGCACGTCCGCGCGCGGCAGCACCGGCTGGCGCAGGCCGCGCGCCTTCAGCTCGCCGCCGGCGTATTCGCGCGCGGTCAGCAGCGTCTCGCGCGCGAGGTCTTCGCCGATCGTGCGCGGGAACACCAGCGTCGAGCCGGCGCCGGGGGTGAAGCCGTAACCCATGTATGGGCTGAGGTAGCGGCCCTCGTCGGCGAACAGCGCGAGGTCGGCGAACATGCCCAGCGCCCAGCCGGCGCCGATGCCGTGGCCCTGCATCGCGGCCACGACCGGGACGCTGCAGTCCAGCGGCAGCCGGAACAGCGGATCGTCCGTGAACGTGGTCCTGCCGTCGTGGATCGCCAGCAGCGTGTCGCGGGTGCCGCCGGACGAGAAGTAGGTGTCGTAGCCGGTCAGCACCACGACCCGGCAGCGCGGATCGGCCTCGGCGAACGCGAAGGCCGCGCGCAGGCCCTGCGAGAAGGCCGCGGAGAACATGTTCTTCGCCGCGCGGTCCGCCATGCGGACGTCGAGCACGCCATCGGGATGCAGCGTGGCCGAGACCACCGCCGAGCCCAGCTCGACCGCGATGGGCTCGACCGGGACCGCCCCGGCGGCCTGCGGGGACAACGACGACGACGCGACGCCGGTATCGGCGACCTGCGGCGTGGACGATGCCTGGAGCGAACGCGCGGCGCGCGCGGCCTGCATCGCCGCCTGCACGGCCACCGGCCAGGCCGCGAGGGCGCGGGCCTTCGACAGCGCCTCGGCGTGGACCTGCGCCGCGTCCACCACCGCCGCCCCCAGCGCAGCGCGCAGCGCGTCCGCGGAGAGCGTGTCGCCGGCGAGCAGCAACCGTTTCGCGGCTTCCGCGCCGCGGCGCGCCGACACCGCCGCGAACAGCGCTTCGCGCAGCCCCGGCACGCGCAGCGCAGCGCCGGCGTCATGACGGCCGTCGGCCGCGCAGACCAGCGCGTCGCAGGCCTGCAGGGCGAACCACGCCAGCGCATTGGCGCCGGCCGGCGCCGCGGCCACGATCGGCCGCGCGGTCGCGGACAGCGCCTGCGCGAACCCGCGGGCCAGCCTCTCGAACGCGGCGTCATCGACCGCGGGCAGGAAACCGGGCGCTTCGCTGGTCAGCAGGACGCAGCCCGGGCCCGGCGCCGCCTCGATCCGGGCCAGCGCCGCCTGCAGTTCGCGCAGCAGGGTGTCGGGATCTTCGGTGGCGCAGGCCGCGGACAGGGTCGCGCTCACGACGCCCGAGCCCGCGGACCGCAACCGGACGAGACCGGCGGCGTCATCGAAGACCGGGGTCGCGTCATTCGTCGCAGCCGCGGGCAGCGGCGGGAACCCGGTCAGGGCCTCCACCGCCTCCACCATGCCGCGCGCGAGGTGGCGCTTGAGCAGGCGCAGCGCCGTCTGCGGCTTGTCGCACAGGTCGTCGGCGAGACGGCGGGCGAAGTCGGCGACCGCCTCCCGCGGCAGGATCGGGCAGGACGCACCCCTCGCCTTCCAGTCCGCCGCCGGCGCGCCGGGATGCAGGTACAGGAGGTCGAAGGCGTCGGCCGGACCGAACCGGGCGGTCAACAGCGGCTCGGCCACCGCCGGCGACAGCGCATCGCCCGGCATCGCGAACGCGAGCCGCGCGTCCTCGCCGCAGACCATGAAGTCGGCCAGCGCGGCGACGAGCAGGCCGGCGCCCAGCGCATCGCCGGCGACGACCGCGACGACCGGGAACGGCAACGTCGCGATCGTCCGGAACAGCCCGGCGTCGAGCGCCGCTTCGCAGGCCTCGCGATCGCCCTGCAGGAATACGTCGTCGCCGCCTTCGATCATCAGCGCCTTGACCGACGGCATCGCGATCAGCGCGTCCAGCGCCTGCCGCAGCCGCGCGATCGCGCGGCCGGTCAGTCGATTGCCGTCCGCCGCGGCCTCGATGCGGATCGCGTACAGCCCCGCACCGTGGTCGAACAGCGCCACCGGCTCGGTGGACGCAGGCGCGGCGGCGGACGCGTGGCGCGCGCCGAGGGCCGGCAGCGACAGCACCGGCTTGGCGCGCGACGCCGCAGCGTCGGCGTCCACCGCGGCGACGGCCTCGGCCGCGACGAGGCGGATCGCGGCGCTGCGGGCAGGTGCGAGGACAGGTGCGGCGACCGGCGCGGCCAGCGGCGCGAGCCGGATGCCGACGGGCTTGGCCGGCACCACCGTCGCCGCGATCCGGCGCGCATCGTCCGCCGAGGGCGGCATCAGCCGGATGTCGGCGGGTTTCGCCGTCGACGCCGGCACGGGCGTCGCGAGCCTGGTCGCGGGCGGCGACTCGGCGCCGGACGCGGGCGCCGTGGCGAATTCGATCCTGATCGGGGCCGCACGCGGCGTCGCGACCGGCGAGGCCGGTGCGGAGGTCGCTGCGACGATGGCATCGGCAGCGTCGCGATCGGCGACATCGCGATCGGCCACGGACGGATCGGTGCGCAGCGCGGCCGCGGCCGCGGACGGCGCGGCGGAGAGTCCGCGGATTTCGACGCAGACCCGTCCCTGCGCGTCGCACAGGTCGAGATCGAACGTCGCGGGCTGCCTCGCCGAGGCGCGGACCGCGACGAAGGCCGCCGTCGCGGCGGACCGGAACACGCGCAGCGAGGCCATCGCCGCGGGCGCGAACGCCCCGCCGCCGACGGCCGGGATCGCATCGAGGGCCGCCTGCAGCCGCAGGGCCGCCAGCAGCTCCGCATCGGCCTCGCCCGCGGAGCTGTCCACGGGCGAGCTGTTCACGGGCAAGCTGTCCACGGGCGCGCCGTCCACGGGCGGCAGCGCGATCAGCGTCGCGCCGTCGCCGCGGGCGCCGGCCGTCGGCGCCTTCGGATCGAGCGCGGCGGGTTCCGCGAGCGTCGCGTGGCGCGCACGGCCCTGCGCGAGGATCGCCGGCGCGTCTTCGCTGTCGCCGGCGCTGAAGATCTCGAAGGCGACGCCCGCATCCGTGGGATCGAACACCGCGATCCGCACCGCGGCCGCGCCGAGCGCGGGCCCGGGCTGCGCCCAGGCGACCTCGCGCAGTTCCACGCAGGTCGATCCCACCGGCGTGGGCATGGCGCAGCGCAGTGCGGCGCAAGCCATGTCCAGGCACGCCGCCTCGCCAAGCCGGCGCGCGTCCGCGGCGCCGGTGAGGAACGGTTCGTCGCCGGTGAAATCCGACGCGTAGCGCTGCTCGGCCAGGTCCGATTCGTTCCGGTGCAGCAGCGGATGCAGCGCGGTGCGCGCGGGCACGACGCGTCCGGCGACCGCTGCGCCGCCGAACCAGTGGCGCTGGCGCGCGAACGGATACGGCGGCAGGCTGACCGGCGGAAGCCTGGTCGGCACGCCCACCGTGGGCGGCAGCGCCGCCCAGTCGACGGGATGCCCGTCCACCCAGCGGGCGGCCAGTGTCGCGAGGTTCCGCTGCGCAGCCGCTTCGCCGGCGTTCTCCGCGCCCGGCCAGTCGCGCGCGTGCGCCTCCCTGCCCGCCTTCGCGTTGCCGGCGAACAGACGACCCGCCGGCGGCTGGCCGTCGAGCCACGCCTGCAGCCGCGTCTCCAGTCGCGCCACGCTGTCGGCGAGCACCGCCAGCCGCTCGTCCATCGGTTCGCGGCCGGTCTGCAGGGTCGAGGCCAGCGCCGCGAACGACGGCCGCCGCGCGTCGTCGCGCAGCATGTCCAGCAGATCGACCACCTTGCGCCGGAGCTGGTCGGCGGTGCGCGCCGACAGCGGGACGATGCATTCGACCTCGCCGAGGTCGGCGACGGCCGGGGCGACGTACTCCTCGACGATCAGGTGGGCGTTGGAACCGCCCGCGCCGAACGACGAGATGCCGGCGATCCGCGGCAGCCGGCGTCCGTCCAGCACCGGCGCGTCCCAGCGACGCAGGCCCTGGTTGACGACGAACGGCGTACGTCCGAAGTCGATGTGCGGGTTGAGCCGGCTCGAATGCAGCGACGGCACGACCATCCCGTGCCGCATCTGCAGCAGCACCTTGGTCAGCCCGGCGATGCCGGCGGCCGCCTCGGCGTGGCCGATGTTGGACTTGGCCGAACCGATCAGGCAGGGCCCGGTGTCGCGCGCGTCCTCGCCGAACACCTTGCACAGCGCGGCGATCTCGATCGGGTCGCCGAGCCGGGTGCCGGTGCCGTGGGCCTCGATGTAGCTGATCCAGCGCGGGTCCACCTCGGCCTCGGCCAGCGCCTGGCGCACCGCGCTGGCCTGGGCCTGCGGATTCGGCACCGTGTAGCCGTTGGTCTTGCCGCCGTGGCTCAGCGCGCTGCCGCGGATCACCGCGTGGATGCGGTCGCCGTCGCGCTCGGCGTCGGCCAGGCGCTTGAGCACCACCACGCCCACGCCCTCGCCCGGGATGTACCCGTCGCCGCCCTCGCCGAAGCTCTGGCAGTGGCCGTCGCCGGAGATGAACTGCCCGGCGCTGAGCATCAGGTACTTGTTCGGATGCAGGGTGACGTTGACGCCGCCGGCGATCGCCAGCGCGGTCCTGCCCTGCGCCAGATCCTGGCAGGCCAGGTGGATCGCGGTCAGCGACGACGAGCACATGGTGTCGACCACCATGCTCGGGCCGTGCAGGTTCAGCGCGTAGGAGACCCGGTTGGCGATGCTCGCCGGATTGCTCGCGAAGCCGGTGCGCTGCCCGCGCAGGCTGGCCTCGGCGCCGAGCAGCTGGTACTCGTTGTACATCACGCCGGCGTAGACGCCGACCTGCGCCGGCAGGTCGTCGCCGTTGGGGATCTGCAGCGCCGCGCGCGGATGGCCGGCGTCCTCGATCGCCATCCAGGCGTGCTCGAGGAACAGGCGCTCCTGCGGGTCGAGAAGCTCGGCCTCGGCCGGCGACACGTTGAAGAAGCGGGCGTCGAATTCGTCGATGCCGTCGATGAAGCCGCCCCAGCGGCTGTAGTGCCGGCCCTTCTGCGAGCGGTCGGCGCTGTAGTAGTCGCGCCAGTCCCAGCGCGAGCGCGGCACCTCGACGATGCAGTCGCGGCCGTCGCGCAGGTTGCGCCAGTAGGCCTCGAGATCGCGCGCAAGCGGGTAGCGCCCGCTGACGCCGACGATCGCGATCGCCAGGCCGCGCCCGCGCGACGCCGCGCCGACGCCGGTCCGGGTCGCGGCGCGCGCCGCGGCGCGGATGCTGACGACGGCGGGCGCCGCGCCGTGCGCTTCGGCATCCGCGGCGGCGCGCGACGGCGCGGCGGCGTCCGTATCGCGTTCGCCCAGGCGCGCGCGCAGGACGGCGGCGTGGGCCTTGAGGAAATAGCCGGCCAGCTCGCGCAGGGTGAGGTATTCGAACAGCAGCGTCTTCGGCAGCGGCCCGAAGGTCTTTTCCAGCCGGGCGGTGAGATCGAGCGTGAGGATCGAATCGATCCCGTAGTCCTCGAGCGGCGCGGTCGGGCTGATCCGCTCCGGCGGCAGTTTCAGCAGGCTCGACAACTGTTCGCAGAGCAGGCCCTCGGCGAAGGCCTGCAGGTCCTGCGCCGCAATCGGACCCTGCACGGCCGGCGCGGCCTGCCGGTCGGCGGCGGCGTCCGGCTGCGGTCCCGCGCCCGCATCCTCGTCGAGCATCCGGCGCATCCGCACCGGGTCGCCTTCGAGGGCGAGCGTCTGGTCCAGCCCGGTCGCGAGGCTGCGCCGGAACAGGCGCATGGCGGTGTCGGTCGCCATCGGCCGGGTGCCGGTCGTGCGCTGCAACTGGTCGAGCGCCGACGCCTCCAGCCGCATCCCGCCCTGCGCCCAGTAGGGCCAGCGTATCGCCTGGGTCAGGCCCCGGCGCAGGCCGGCGTCGCGCAGGCGGTTGCGGTGGGCGGCGAATTCGTCGAGAAAACCATTCGCGGCGGCGTAGTCGGTCTGGCCGAGATTGCCGACGGCCGAGGTCAGCGAGGAGAACAGCAGGAAGACGTCGAGATCGAGCGCCTGCGTCGCCTGGTCGAGGTGCCAGGTGCCGGCCACCTTCGGCGCGAGCACGCGCTCGAACGCTTCGACCGGCTTCCTGAGCAGGAACCCGTCCTCGGTCATGCCGGCGCAGTGCAGCAGGCCGTCGATCCGGCCGTGGTCGCGGACGATGGCCGCGATCGCATCGGCGGTGCGCTGCGCGTCGGACAGGTCGAGCGGGCGGTATTCGGCGCCGGCGCAGACGGCCTGCAGCGCTTCGAGCGCCGCGCGCTTCTCCGGCGAGGCCGCGATGTCCGCGGCCGTGCCCCGACCGGTCAGGACGATCCTGGCCCGGCTGGTGGCGGCGGCGATCCGGTGCGCGAAGCGCAGGCCGAGGCCGCCCAGGCCGCCGGTGACGACGTAGACGCCCGCGTCCTTGAAAACGTCCCCGACGCCGGCGACGTCCGCTTCGTCCGGAAGCAGGCGCCAGCTCGCCACGTCGCGGACGCCGCCGCGATGGCGGACCAGCGTCTCCCGCGCCTGCCGCGATTCGGTGTCGAGCAGCGCCGCGAGCGCTTCGGCGTCGATCGCCGGATCGACGACGAGCAATTGCCCGCGCACCTGGGGATTTTCCCGGTGCGCGGATTTCAGCAGCCCGGCGAGGCCGATGCAGACGGCGTCGGCGTCGGTATCCGGCACCACGATCTGCAGCAGCCCGCCGTGCGTCGGCCTTTCGGCGATCAGCGACTTCAGCGCCTCGAACGCGGCGCGCGCGCAGGCGGCATAGCGCCGGGCGAGGTCGTCGCCGGCCTCGCAGGCGATGGCGATGCAGTCTCCGCCGACCAGCGCCGACTCGATCTGCGCCGGCTCGATCTGCGGCAGCGCCCACAGCAGCACCCGGCGCCGGTCGACGGGCGTCGCCGTCGGTTCCGGCGTGCGCGGGGTCCAGACCCGCGTCGCCAGCCAGGCCTCCGACTGCGCGGCGTGGCTGTGCCGCGGCAGGTAGCCGCGGATCTCGACGCAGGCGCGGCCGGCGGCGTCGAACAGGTCGATGTCGATCTGCCGCGCCCGCGCGCCCGCTTCGGCCGCGGCGTATCGGACCCAGGCCCGCATCGGGCCGGCGCAGGCGCCATGCACGCGCAGCGACCGCAGCGCGAACGGCAGGATCGGCGCGGCCGGCGGCGCCTTCGGGTCGCAGACCAGCATCGCCGCCGCCTGGAACAGGCCGTCGGTCACGCCGGGATGCAGCACGAAGTCGGCCGCGTCGCGCGCGACCGAGGCCGGCAGGTCGAGTTCGGCCAGCAGTTGGTCTTCGCCGTACGCGATGCTGGAGATCGGGCGATGCGCCGGGCCGTACGCCAGCCCCATCCGCGCGAAGACGCGATAGACCTCCTCGCCCGCCAGCGCGCCGCGGTCGAACGCCGCGGCGGCCGGTAGCGCGGTCCCGGACATCGATGCCGGCGCCACGATGCGACGGCCGCGGCCCTGGCAATGGATGCGGTCGTCGCCCGAATGGGCCTCGAAGGCGATCCAGGGCGCGTCGCCCTGCGGCGCGCAGGAATCGATGTCGGCGTGGTCGATGTCGTCAGGCGCCGGACGCTGCGCCAGCAGGGTCAGCTCCAGCTCGGTGTCGCCGCACACCTCGAGCGGCGCCGGCCAGACGATGTCCTGCAGCGCCACGGCGTCCGCGTCGCCGCCGTCCGGCGACGCCAGCACGATCGCCGCGCGCGCCATTTCCAGGTAGGCCGCGCCGGGGAGGATCCGGCGAGGCGCATCGGCGGCGTCGCCCGCCGACGGTTCCGCGACCCGATGGTCGCGCAGGAAGAATTCCTCGCCGCAGAAGCGGCTGGCGTAGCGATGCCGCTCCAGCGTGGAGGTGTTCGCATGCAGCAGCGGATGCAGGCGGCCCTGCGCGCCTGCTGCGGCGGGCCTGGCCTCGATCCAGTAGCGTTCCTGCGCGAACGCGTAGGTCGGCAGGCTGATCCGCTGCCCGGTCGGTGCGCCGGGCTGCGCCGACCAGTCGATGTCCTCTCCGCCGACCCAGGCGGCCGCGAGCGCACCCTGCGGCGTGTCGGCGTACGCGAGCGCGCCGTCGTCGAGCCAGCGCTCCAGTTGGCGGCGCAGGTCCTCGATCGAGGCCGCGCAGAACGCCACCCGGCACGGCATCGGCGCGCGGCCGACCTGCAGGGTGTGCGCCAGGTCGGCGATCGCGATCCTGCGCTTCGCGCCGGCGGCGACTGCGAGGAAATCGCGCAGGCGTCCGCCGAAGGCGCGGAGGCTGTCCGCGGTCTTCGCCGACAGCGGCACGACGACGCCGTCCCGGCCGGCCTTGCGCGCGGCCGCCTTCGGCCGTTCGTGCTGCTCGATCACGACGAACGCGTTGGTGCCGCCGATGCCGAGGCTGTTGATCGCCGCCCGGCGCGGCGCGTCCTTCGCGGCCCATTTCGCCAGCCGGTCGTTGATGTAGAACGGCGTCTCGTCGAGGCGGATCTTCGGATTCGGCCGGGTGTAGTGGACCACCGGCGGGATCAGGCCGTGCTTGACCACCAGCACGGTCTTGATGAAGCCGAGGATGCCCGCGGCGGCGTCGGCATGGCCGACGTTGGCCTTCACCGCCCCCAGCGCGCAGTAGCCGCGCTTCTCGGTGCGTTCCTTGAACGCCACCGACAGCGCCTTGACTTCCTCGGGGTCGCCCATGCCGGTGCCGGTGCCATGCGCCTCGACGAAACCGATCGACGCGGGATCGACCCCGGCATTGCCGAGCGCGGCGCGGACGCAGGCGATCTGCCCCTTCGCGCTGCTCGCGGCGTAGCTCATCTTGCCCTTGCCGTCGTTGCCGATGGCCGAGCCCTTGATCACCGCGTGGATGTTGTCGCCGTCGCGGACCGCGTCCTGCAGGCGCTTGAGCAGGACCAGCCCGAGGCCGCTGCCGAAGACGACGCCGTCGGCGCCCGCGTCGAAGGTGCGGATGCGCCCGCTGCGCGAGAAGATGAAGCCCTCGCGGTAGCGATAGCCCTGGACGTGCGGGACGCGGACGGTGACGCCGCCGGCCAGCGCCATCCCGCACTCGCCGTTGAGCAGGCTCATCCGCGCCTGGTGCAGCGCCACCAGCGAGGTCGAGCACGCCGTCTGCACGGTCATGCTCGGCCCGGTGAGGTTGAGCTTGTACGACAGGTAGGTGGACAGGAAGTCCTTGTCGTTGACCAGGTGCGCGGCGCCGGCCGTGGTCTTGTCGAAGCGATCGTCGAGATTGACGAAATTGGCGAAGTAGCTGCAGGTGACGCCGCCGGCGCCCGCGAACACGCCGATGTCCTGCGCCGAGTGGCGCGCGTAGCCGGCGTCCTCCAGGGTCTCCCACGCGCACTGGAGCATCAGCCGGATCTGCGGATCCATCAGCTCCGCTTCCATCGGCGAAATCCGGAAGAAGCCGGGATCGAAGCGGTCGATCCCCTCCAGCGTCGGCGACGACCTCACGTAGTCCGGGTCGGCGATGTCCGATTCGGGAACGCCCGCGGCCCGGAGCTCGTCCTCGCTGAAATCGCGGACGCAGTCCTTGCCGGCGCAGAGGTTGTGCCAATACTCCGACACGCCGTTCGCGCTCGGAAACCTGCCCGACATGCCGATCACGGCGATGTCATCGTTCTTCGTCTTCATCCGGATCCATCCATCGACCGACTGCCGCGCCCGTTGGTCAGGCGCTCTGTCCCAGTGCCCGCTCGTACACCCCGCACAGATCGCCGACCGTGCGGATGTCGGTGATCATCACGTTCTCGTCCTCGAACGGATCGACCTCCAGCGCTTCCTCGAGCCGCGCGATCAGCGCCGCGACCGTCATCGACGAAAAACCGAGTTCGTCGACGATTTCGGCGTCGTCCCGCAGTTCCGGCAGCGCGAGGCCACGCTCCTCGGCGATCTCGCCGATCACGCCGCGCACCCTTTCCTTGACCGTTGCATTCATCTGCTGCTTTCTCCCTCAGACTGTGAGACCACCATCGACGACGATGGTCTGGCCGGTGATGAAACTGGATTCGTCGGACAGCAGGAACCTGACGACGGCGGACACGTCGTCCACGGACCCCAGGCGCCCCGCGGGCGTCTGCCGGATGATCCGCGCCTTCTTCTTGTCCGAGAGCACGGAGGTCATGTCCGTCTCCATGAAGCCCGGGGCGATCGAATTCGCGCGGATGCCTTCCGACCCCAGCTCCTTGGCGAGGCTGCGGGTCAGGCCGTCGAGCGCCGCCTTGGTCGTGCTGTAGGCGGCGACGCCCCTGAAGCCGCGGATGCCGACCACCGACGAGACGTTGATGATCACGCCGAAGCCGCCGACGATCATCTGCTTGACGCAGGCCTGGGCCAGCGCGATCGCGCCGGCGAGGTTGACCTGCAGCATCTGCTCGACGTCGGAGGGCTTGGCCATCGCGATCAGGCTTTCGTGGGCGATGCCGGCGCTGTTGACCAGGTAGCCGACGCGGCCGTAGCGCTGCTTGACGTTCTTCATGAACCCCGAAAGCTGGCGGCGATCCGAGATGTCGACCGCCTCCCAGTACAGGTGCTCCGGATGCGCCGACATCAGCGCTTCGAGTTCCGGCGTCCTCTTCCTGCTGAAGGTCGCGACGCGATAACCGTCCTCGACCAGGGCGGTGCAGATGCTCAGTCCGAGCCCCCGGCTGCCGCCGCTGACGATCGCGACCCGTTCTTTCTTTTCCGTCATTGCTCTTGCTCCATAATGGTCGTGGCGCCGGCGCTCACTCGGCGAGCGCCGGCAGGCTGCGCATTTTCTTGAAGCGCGAACCCACCAGCGCTTCGTTCTTGGAAATGGTGATGTGCCCGGGCACCTTGTACGGCGCGAGGTGCTTGCGGCATTCGGCGATCACGCGGCGCTTGAACGCCGACGGGTCCTCGTCGCGTTCGAGCACGCATTCGGCCCAGATCATCTGGCCGACGACCGGGCTCCGCTTCACCCTGATCACGACGTCCGCGATATTCTGGATCGTGAGCATGACGTTCTCGATCTCGACCGGGAACACCTTCTCGCCAGCCACGTTGATGATCTCGGAATCGCGGCCGAGGATCCGGATGTACTCGCCGTCGACGAGCACCCGGTCGCCGGTGTCGTACCAGCCCTGCGCGTCGAACGGACTCGGGGCGTTGAGGTAGCCGAGCATCGCCTGCTCGCTCCTGATCCACAGGGTGCCGTTGCGGACCTCGACGTCGTAGCCGAATCCGCCGACCTTCATCCAGACCGACGAGGAGTCCCTGGAGCGGGTCGGCAGGACGCCCATTTCGGACAGGCCGTAGCCCTGCTTGAGCGCGACCTGCGGGAAGATCCGGCGCAGTCCGCCCAGGGTCGATTCGGGCATCACCTCGGTGCCGTAGTTGATGATCCGCAGCGAGGACAGGTCGAACTCGCGGTGCAGGCCCGACATCAGCAGCATGGTCAGGAACGACGGCGTCGTCGGCAGCGCCTCGACCGCGTGGCGTGCGATGGCCGCGCAGATGTCGCGGGGCTGGCGCGAATCGCAGGTGACGATCGTCCCGCCGTTGAAGACGACGCTGAACAGGCTGTTCAGGCCGGCGACGTGGTCGAGCTTCAGGAACAGCAGCGTGCGATAGGCGTCCCGGACCTTGTCCCTGAATTTCCGGGTCATCCGCCCGTGGTCGAGCAGCACGGCCTTGCCCTTGCCGGTGCTGCCCGAGGTGAAGATCACGAACCCCGGCATGCCCGCGGCCACCATAGGCTGGAGCAGCGGGTTGAGCGCCTCGCCCTGCGGCTCCACCGGCGCGAACAGGAACGCCTCCGGCGCGTCGGCGCATTCCGGCGGCACCCGGACCACCCACGAAACGCAGGCGATCCCGAGCCTTTCCTGCAGCGTGCTGTCGTCGTCGGTGGGCAGCGGCACGACGATGCAGCCGATTCCGACCAGGGACTGCAGCAGCGCGATCGCCTGGATGTGGTATTCGGCGATCAACGCCACGCGGTCGCCCGCGCGGATGCCCCGTCCGAGGAGGTCGTCGCGCCAGCGGTCGACCATGCCGACGAACTGCGCATAGGTGACCTCGCCGCGCTCGTCGACCGCGATCGGCCGCCGGCCGAAGCCCAGGAAGCGTTCCCTGATCCAGTCCATGCCCCACCCCTTCCCTGTCGTGATCCATGCGACCGCGGACGACCGGCATGTCGCACCGGTCGTCGACGGCATCCTTCGGGTTCATCGATGACAACGGCAAACGCGTCGAAAGCGTGCCATCGTCGATGACCGACGTTCGCCCGGGCCGGCGATCTCCCCCTCGCCGCCCGGGATGTCCGCGCCCGGCGCCGGCCGGCGACGCGGTCGGGCCCGCTTGCCGCCGGCCTCTTGCAGCCGGCCGCTTACTGCGCGGCCGGCGCCTGCGCCACCGGCGGCGCGCCGTTCTCGCCGGGCTCGACGATGTAGTCGACCCTGGCGTTCTTGTACTTGTCCATGTCCATCATGCCCTGCATGTCGTGCAGGACCTTGAACATGCCTTCCTTCAGCGCGAAGTTCGCGAGGATGAAGTTCATGCCGCCCAGGTCGGTGTCCTGGGTGAACTCGATGTCCAGTTCGTTGTTCGGCAGCGGCGTCAGCTTCCAGTTGTTGTGCAGGTGGGTGACGCGGATGCAGCAGTTGTCGCGCGGCATCATGTCGGGCGCGGACATGATGTTGATCTCGATCTTGCGGCTGGCCGGATCCTGGTGGTGCTCCGCGAAGAGCACGTACTCGCGGGTCTTGAAGCCCGGGATCGGCGGATCGAACTTGAAGCGCACGTACTTGCCGTAGTAACCGGGCAGCATCTCCATCTGCCGGATCATCCTGGTGTCGTAGCAGTAGGCGTCGACGCAACTGTCGAGGTCCTCGAGCAGCTTGATCATGCTCGACAGGCGGGCCTTGATCTTGACGTGGGCCTTGACCCGGATGTACTCGCTGCCCGGGGACTTCTTCGTCCAGACCTGGACCCCGTCCTCGTTCCGCGCCAGCTCCCATTCGTTCGAGCCCGAGGCCGTCCACGCCATCTTGCCGAGGAAGAACACGGCGATGGCGATCAGCACGGCGTAGCCGACGCGTTTGAGCGTGAACCGCTTCGCCCGCTTCGTGCGAACCGAATCGTTGATGGCGGTGTCTTCCTGCTTGTTGTTTTCAGCGGTCATGTCCGTTTCCATTGAAGATGAGTAGTGCGACGTGCGCGTGCGGCCCGGGCCTCATTGCGGCCCTTCGTACTTCTCGACCAGCTTCAGGTAGTCGGCGTGCATCTTGCTGTTCCACTCGAAGCCGTCCAGCTCCTCGTCGATCCTGATGCTGTTCTTGAGCTCCTCCGGCAGGTACTTGAGCTTCCTGACGTAGTCCTCGTTGGCGCCCGGCTTGTCGGCGCCCATGCCGAAGCTGTACGGCTTCAGCCTGCCGAAGTGGTGCATCGAATGCTGCGCGACCGTCTGCCGGTTGATGTCGGCCCCGGGGAACACCCCGGGGATGTACTGGTGGGCGTCGATGTCGCCCTTGATCTCGAGGTTGTAGATGAACATCGCCATCAGCGGGTTGTAGAACGGGATCGGCGCGCCGAGGCCATGCCGGGTGAAGCCCTCGAGGTGGCCGTTGCCCGCCACGCCGATCAGCCCGGACGGGATCGCGTCGTGATGGCTGCCGTGCAGGTAGATGAAGTCGAACTCGGAGTTGTGACTGAGCCAGTGGTCGCGGTAGTACCACGCGTTCAGGAGCTTCAGGTGCTGCGACTGGGTGAAGAAGTTGATCGCCAGGGTCGCGACCACGAACAGCACCGAGAAATCGAAATGGGTGATCACGATGTACCACGGCGCGATCAGGATGATGTGGGTGAGTATCCCGGTGAGATAGGCGTGGGTGATCTCGACCGCCATGCTCCGCTGCTGTTCGATGTTCTTCTTCCACACCGTCTGCAGCAGCACCTCGCGCACGTGCGCGCGCTTGCGCAGGTGGGCGTAGTAGATGTAGGTCCGGTAGGCGGTGATCGCGCCGAAGTGCAGGTAGAACAGCCACAGCGCGATCTTCCGCATCAGTTCGACGTGATGCGGCCAGGTCGGCGTGATCCGGATCAGGTAGTTCTCCAGCAGCAGCACCGCGATGCCGAAGAAGTAGACCCACTTCAGGTTCTCCACCTTGTAGAGGATCGAGTAGAGGATTTCCTGCGGCCGCCTGACGACGAGCGGCACCGCCGGCGCCCAGCCATGCCGCACCGGGAAGGCCACCAGCATCCACAGGGAGGCGGCGATGCCGATGTAGGTGATCGGGTTGTCCCTGCCGTAGGAAAACCACACGACGACCGCGCACAGCAGCGACATCAGTGCGTAGTCGAACGCATCGGTCTTCTTGTAGACGATCCTCCGCTTGCTTTCGCCGTAGATCCGGTGGTACTTCGATTTGTCGTAGTCCGTCATCGTGTGCTCCATCGCTGCTCGTGCTTTCGTTGACCGTGGCGCCCGGGCCGGGCGCGCGCTTCATGCGGTCGCCACCGCGACCGACTGGTAGTGGCATGCCTGGCTTCCGGCCTGTTCAGGGGCGTCGCGCGATCCGGGCGCCTGCGCGAAGAGCCGCTTCGCCAGATAGCGGCTGAGGCACAGCAGGGTCACCGCCGGCGGCCCCTTCATGTCGTCCGGGATCACCGATCCGTCGCACACATGCAGGTTCCCGATCCGGGTCTGCAGATCGGCGTCGAGGTGCTCGCCGATCCTGACCAGCCCCCCCACCCGCCCCGCGACCGACAGTCCGAAATCGGTCACGTGCCGCGCGCCCATCTTCTCGAACAGCGCCAGCGCATCGCGGCGTCCCTTTTCGAGCCGGGCGACCACGTCGGCGTCGAACACCTTGCGCAGGCGCCCGTCCGGCGTCAGCTCGCCGCCGAGATCGTCGGCGACCTTGATTCCGATCCCGACGCACTTCTCGAACGGGAGGAAGTGGCGCAGCTTCATCCCGCCGAGCATCATCATCCGGTGGAAGGTCCTGGACATGTTGGCGTCGCCGAGCGAGATGCCGTCCTCGCCGTCGCAGCCCATGCTGCTGACGTAGCTGTCCGCCCCCGCGAGCCCCGGGACCAGCCCGTACATCGCGTAGCCGGGGGTGCAGAAGAAGCCGCGGTTGCCGATCTCGTCGAGGCCCGCCGTGCGCAGCATCGCCGGCGTGGCGAGTTCGCCCGCCGCGATCACGACCTTCGTCGCATGCACGCGATGCCTGCGCCTGCGCAGCCCTTCCCGCTTGACGAACCCGACGCCGACCGCCACCCCGTCCTCGACCAGGACCTCGTCCACCAGCGCGCCGCTGACGAGATCGGCGCCATGGCCGATGGCATCGACGAGGTAGGGCCTGGCCTTCCACTTGGCGTCGTAGGAATAGCCGTGCGCGGACGCCGCGAGATCGACCAGCATGTCGCGCTTGATCCAGTCGTGCCCGCAGGCCAGCGCGGCGTCGCGTAGCCGCAGGGCCTTCGCGCCCAGCATGTCGTCCGGCAGCACGTTGATCGGCAGTTCCGCCCTGACCCGCGCGAGTTCTGCCGAAAGATCGATGCCGAGCGCCGAGAACGTGGACAGGTCCGGGTAGGCGACGACCGCGAAATACACGCCGGTCGATCCGCCCACCGCGACCCCGCGCGCCGCGGCGACCCCGCTGCCCTCGATCTTGATCTGGTCGATCATGGAGGCGATCGCGCCGAAGCTTTCCCGCAGCGCGACGTGCTTGCCGCGTTCGAGCACGAGCACGCGCTTGCCCGCCGAGGCCAGTTCGCGCGCGAGCGTCGATCCGCAGGTCCCGGAGCCCACGATGACGACGTCGTAGGCCTTCGCCGACGCCTGTTCCGGCGTGATGTCCTTGCTGTCCTTGCTGTCCATGATGCCCCTCGATGATGTCCCCGTGCCGCCGGCCTTGCCGTGGCGGCAAGGTGCCGCTTCGTCGGCGCGCATCGCGCGCCTTCCCTCAGAACTGGTATTTCACGCGCAGGGCGACCTGGTCGGTGTCGCGATAGGTCCTGAGCGCCGCGTCGCGGTCGGTGTCGCCGACGACGTGGAGGTCGAGCTGGAACGCCGTGCTTTCCCGCCACTGGTAGGACGCGCGCACCGACGACTGCAGGCTGGCGTTCGGGCGCGTCGCGATCGTCAGCCAGTTCACCGTCAGCAGGTCGCTGAGGAAGGTGAAATTGGCGTTGAGGATCAGCGACCCCTGGTTCCTGGGCGTGGCCGCGAGCGCATCGCTCCAGCCGACGACATGGCTGTTCACCCATTCCATCCCCAGGCTCCTGGATCCGCCGAGCGAATAGGTGACGCCGAACGCGCTGTCGACCACCGCCTTGCTGCGCGAACGCAGCGCATCGTCGAGGAAGCTCTTGTCCGACTTGTAGGCGATTTCGCCCTTGAACTGGAAATTGCCGCGCACGTGGTTGAACGTCGCGCCGACCATGCCGAAGCGCCTGGCGAAGCGATCGACCAGCAGGCGGCCGCCCCCGTCGACGCCCACCACGTCGTAGGCGTAGTCGTTCTCGATCAGCGACGCCGCCATCAGGCTGAAATCGCTGCGGTCGTGGACCTTCTTCCAGCGGACGCCGTATTCGTGCCGGTCGCGCAGATCCGGATCCGAGCGGACCACCGCATCGTCCGGGAAGAACGGCCGGTAGTAGGCGGTTCCCTTCTTCGGATAGCGGTTGAAGCGCGGCGACGGGACGAAGAAGGCGCTCCAGTGACCGTGTTCGGTGAAGCGATCCGCGGCGACCATGAACTGGCCGAGCCTCGATTCCTCCAGCGGGATCAGGAACAGTTCGGAGGCGTTCCTCGGACTGACCACGTCGGTGATCGCACCGCCCTCCGACTCGCCCCAGATCATCTTCTGGACGCCGAGCTTGTAGCTGTTGTTGGAGTCCGGCTGGCTGTACTGCAGGTACGCCTCCGGGGTGATGCTCTCCAGCACGACGCTGTCGCCCTGCGCTTTCGCACGGTGATCGTTCGACCAGAACGCGGTCAGCTTGGAATCGAACTGCAGGAAGAAGTCGCCGAGGAAATACTTGGCGTATTCCAGCCGGACCGACGAGCGGTTGTTGACGATGCCGGCCCCGGTCGTCGAAAGCGAGTTCTCGTGGATCAGGGTGACCCGACTCGACTTCTGCCCCGGATCGCTCCCGGTATCCCCGAACGGATCGGACACGTCGCCCGTCGACTGTCCGTCGATCGCACTGTCCTGGCCGTCGAGGCCGGCAGCCTCGGCGGCGGCCGCATCCGTGCCGGACGCATCCGTGCCGGCCATATCGGCGCCGGCCGGATCGCTGCCGTCGATATCGATGCCGGACGCATCGTCGCCGGCGGCCTGCCCCCGGGCGGCGTCGGTGCCGACGGCCACGCCCGGATCGGGCGCGTCCGGCAGCGTTGCCGCCGCTGCGTCCTGGTCCTGCGACGCGGCCGCGTTCGCGCGCGGGGCCTCGACGACGTCCTGCGCCGCCAGCGGCGCGCTCATCATCGTGGCCACGAGCAACAGCGCCACCTCTGCACGGGATGTCATCTGGACGGCGCTCAGTGCTGGATGTCGGCGCGGAACTTCTCGAGGTTCCGCTCGCGGAACGCGAAGTCGGTCAGGGCCCGCTGGCTGAGGAATTCCGGATCGACCTGCACGTTGTGGCGCATGGCGGTCTTGTCCATCTGGCTGATCCGCGACGTGCCGAGGTTGTTCATCACGACCTTGGTGACGACGAAGACCCCGTCGATCTTCTTGAGGCCGCTCTGGATCCTCTGCTTGTAGATCTTGCCGTTCCGGTACATGTCCTCCTTCAGGGTGAGGAAGGACTGCTTGTCGATCCAGGCGACCACCTTCTGGTAGCGGGTCTTCCGCGCCCGCTCGGGCTTGGGCGTGATCTCGACCACCCACACCGGACGGTTCTGGTAGGTCGTCTCCTGCAGCAGCTTGTAGGTGTACTCGTAGACCTTGCGCGAATCCGGGTTCTCGGTGGTCTCGACCGAGAATTCGGAGCCGAAGACGCTGCCGCCCTCGTCCTCGTTGGCGATGACCCGGTTCACCTTCGCCAGCGCCGGCAGGTACACCCAGTTGTCGTTCTCGCGGCCCTTTTCGCCGTATTCGTAGACCAGCAGGCTCGACCCCTTGTCGCTGGAAGGCTCGCGGACGATCGAGAGCAGCCTCGCGTTGTAGAGGCCGTCGATGATGTCGACCTTCTTGACGTTCTCGGTGAGTACGACGCGCGGCTGCTCGGAGCACTTCACCTTGCCCTCGACCATCCTGTACTTGCAGGTGGTGATCCTGGTGGTCGAGAGCTGAGTCGAGAACGCCTTTCGGGTGGCGTGGTCGGCCTTGAGCATGATGTCGTCGACCGACAGCGCATTCTCCGCGGAGGTGGTGAGGCTCGGAAGGAACAGGAGCGCGGTCACGAGGGTCAACTGCTTGATTTTGTCGAGTTTCATGTCGTTACCTGGGTTTGCGGTGGCGAGCGCCCCGGGAGGACGATCGAACGTGTCTGGACCAGACGGAAGGCATCGGATGGCGGGCGTCGGCGGACATGCCGACGCCGCCCCTGCTCAGGCGTCGGCGCTTCCGGCGGGAAGCCCGACCTGGGCGGGCGACGCCGCATCCGCGGTGTCGCCGCGGAACTTCAGATCGAAGGCGATGATCAGGGCGGGCAGGAAGAACAGATCGTTCAGCAGGCCGATGAGGATCGCCATCGATCCGTAGAAGCCGAGGTTGGCCGGGCCGGCGTTGGTGGCGAAGGCCATCACCCCGAACCCCAGGCCGAGGATCAGCGTCGTGAACACGATCGAGAGCCCGGTGTCCTGGATCGTCGTCCGCAGGGCGCGGCGGATGTCCCCGTCCTGCACCACCTCATAGCGATAGCGCATCACGAAGTGGACGGTGTCGTCGACCGCGATGCCGATGATGATCGGCGCGATCATCATGGTGGTCACGTCCAGCGGCGTGCCGGTCAGCCCGAGCATGCCGTAGGCGAGCATCGCCGGGATGAGGTTGGGGATGAGCGCGATCGCGCCGGCCTTCACCGAGCCGAACAGCAGCAGCAGGATGACGCTGATCAGGACCAGCGCGAGGCCGAAACTGCTCAGCTCGGAGCGGGTGAGGTAGTCCGCGCCCTGCATCAGCAGCGGCAGCATGCCGGTGATCGAGACCTTGGCCTCCGGATATTTCGTCCGGATCGTCGCCACCGTCTCGTCGATGTCGGACTGGATCTCGCTCCAGGTCCTGGTGTACTCGTACGAACCGCGATCGTAGAGCCGCACGCTGATCCGCGAGCGGTCGTAGTTGTCGGTCGCGAGCTTGCGCCGGTCCTCCGGATTCGACTGGTTGAACAGGAACAGCGTCTGCGAGACGGCGTCGCGGGTGTCCGGGATCCGGTACATGTCGCGGCGCCCGTCGTTGAGCGTCATGTACGAATCCTTGACCGTCTCCACCAGCGATGTGGTCTGGACCACGAGATCGCCGTACTTGCTGCCGATCTTCGTCTGCAGCTTCTCGATCTCGCGGAGCACGAACGGGTCGTGCAGCGCGTTGACCTGGCCGAAATCGAGATAGATCTCCATGCTCTGCGCGCCCATCATGTGCGCATCGACGATCTCGGCGCTCTTTCGGATCGGCGAATCCTTGGGGAAGGACGCGACCGGATCGGTGTCGACGCGGGTCAGGCTGGCGCCGTACAGGCACAGCGCGAACAGGGCGACGAAGGCGGTGATGAACGCGTAGGGGCGCTTCTCCACCATCGGCACGACGCGATCGAGCGCCGCCGAGACCCGCCGCGCGAAATCCGGGAAAAGCTTCGCGATCGAGCGCGCGTAGCGGTTGCGGAGCTGGCCCGACTGCGGCTTCGGCGCCCACAGGTCCAGCATCAGCGGCAGCAGGTAGATCGAGAAGAACAGCGGCAGCCCGACCCCGAGCACGCACATGAACGAGAACACCTTGATCGGCACGATCGGGGTGATGCTCAGCGCCACCATCGCCACGATGTTCACGATCGTGGTCAGCAGGCAGGCGACGCCGACATGGGCGAAGCTGTGGCGCATGGCCAACGGATGGTCGTCGCCGGCCCGCCGTGCCGCCAGGTAGGCCGAGATGACGTGGACCGTGTCCGCGATGCCGACGGCGAGCGTCAGCATCACCGCGATCATCACGAACGAGGTCACCGGGAACCCGAGCCACGAGGTGATGCCGACCATCCAGACCACGCTCAGGACCACGATGACGATCGGCCACACGATCGCGCTCAGCGACCTGAAGAAGAACCACAGCAGCAGCATCATGATCAGCAGCGCGACGGCATTGAGCATGCCCATCTCGCTGATCATCTGCAGGTTGTTCTCCGCGGCCGCGGTGTTGCCGACCGCGTAGTACTCGAACTGCTTCGCGTACTCTGGCTTGTACATGATCGCCTTGATGTCGTTCATCAGGGCGATGTAGTCGGTCATTTCCGTCTGCTTGAACTTCGGGCGCTCCTCGCGGCTGACCTCGACGGGCCCGTCTTCCAGCCCGAGGTCGGCGATCTCGACGTTGCCCGCCTCCGCCGCCTGCGCCGGCTTGCCGTCGGCGCCGAGCGGAATCGCGCCGAAGTCGGTTTCGACCAGGATGCCGCCGTAGCGGTCGTCCTTCGAGAAATAGAACAGCGGGAAGGTCTTCTGCGAGCGGGCCACGCTCCTGATCGCCTCCAGCCGCGCCTTGTCCGACGGCACGTCGTCGCCGACGAGGCTCCGGGAGACCAGGGCGCCGTCGATGGAACGCAGCACCGGGGCGTTGATCAGCGAATTGACCTTGACGACGTGCCTGAGCGCGGACGGGTCGCCCGGCTTCAGCCCGCGGACCCGGCCTTCGAGTTCGCGATGGAAGTCGCGCAGGGTCGCCAGCGATTGCGCGCTGAAGACGTCGCCGTCCTTGGGCTTGTAGACGATGTAGAGATGGTCGTCGCTGCCGAAGTCGTTGTGGAACCAGTCGAACGCGACGATCAGCGGATCGTCCTTCTCGAACCAGCCCTCGATCGCGGTGTCGAACATCGCCCGGGACATGCCGACGGTGAAGAAGGCGGTCGCGGCCACGAAGAACAGCCACGCCAGGATCTTCCGCCTCCTGAGCCAGTCTGGCACCCGGCCGAAGTAGGCTGACATCCCGTTCATGATCCGCTTCATCATCCACAACTCCTGAAGTGTCCGCCGGCCCGCGAGGGCCGGCGCTGTCGAATTCGGTCAGACGGCCCGCGCCGTGCGTTTCCCGGCCCGCGGCTTGCGCTGCGGCACCGCCTTCGCGGCGAACATGCGTTTCGCGACCTCGCCCGCCGCGGGTTTCTCGACGATCGAGAAGTGATCCGCCGGCACCACGTGGACCGCCGGCGCGCGGGCGAGGAACCGCCCCCATCCGTAGTCGTCCGGCGCGCCCGCGTACGACTCGGCGGCACGGAACAGGGTCACGTCGAGCGCGCCCGGGATGGGTTCCGCGACGTACGCGCGGCACTGTCGTTCGCTGGCGGTGGCGACCGCGTACATCGCCATGAACCGGTCCTCCGGAACGGCCAGGCCCGCCTTGCGCGCGTGCGCGAGCAGGAACTCCGCCCGCTCCGCCTCCGGCACCCCGGCGAGCGTGTCGGCGTCGAGCCCGGTCGCGCCGTCCGCCGCGCCCAGCAGGCGGCCGAACACGGCGAGCATCATCGCTTCGACCGGCGTGTCGCGCAGGTCCGGGCACAGCGTGTCGAGGAGCGCCAGCGAAGCGACCCGTTCGCCGCCTGCGCGCAGTTGCCTCGCCATCTCGAAGGCGACCACGCCGCCGTTGGAATAGCCGAGCAGCGCGTACGGACCCTTCGGCTGCACGCGCTTCATGGCGCGGAGATTCAGGGCGGCCGTTTCCGCGACGCTGCCGGGAAGCGGTCCGCGGCCGTCGAGCCCGGGCGATTCGATGCAGTGGAAGGGGTGCGACGCGCCGAGCGCATGCGCGATCTGCTGCATCGAAAGCGCGTTGCCGCCGGCGCCCGGAATCGCGAACACCGGCTGCTTCGCGCCTTTGGGCTGCAGGGTGACCACGCAGTCGCGGAGCACGGCGTCGTCGATGGCCTGCGCGCCGGCCTCCGGCAGGGCGTCGGGCCGCCCTGCCCCGCCCGGCGGGACCGTCGATCCGACGGCGGGCTGTCCGCACTGCGCGGCGACATGGCGCGCCAGCGCCCCGATGCTCGGGTGGGCGAAGATCGCGGCCGGACTCAGGCGGGTGCCGCAGGCGGCGTCGAGGCGGACGATCATGTCGGCGATCGACAGCGAGTCCATGCCCAGCTCGATGAAGGTGCGGTCGTCGTCGACCGCTTCGAGCGCGATCCGGGCGCGGCTGGCGACGTACTCGCGCAGATGCGCCAGGATGGCGTCTTCTCCAGGCGCATGGGGCGCTTCCGCGCCCGGGGCGGCGGCGGCCGATGCGGGCGCGCGCGCATCGACGACGGGCGCGACCGGCGCGACCCGTTCCGACGGCGTCGCGGCGTCCGGCTCCGGCGAGCCGTCGAGCGCGAAGCGCTCGCCCTCGAACGGATAACACGGAATCGAGATCCTGCGCGCGTCGCCCTCGTCGCGTTGGCGCGCCCAGGGCATGCGGACGCCGTTGACCCAGAGCATCGCGACCTGCCGCCAGTCGCGCTTCTGCTCGCACGCGAGCAACTGCAGTTCCGCCATTTCCGCGGTGATCAGCTTCGCCAGCGGCTGCCCTTCCGCCGCGGCGCTGCTGCCGACGTGGATGTCCTTCGCTTCGAGCGCCTTGTGCGCGTCGAAACCGCGATCGAGCAGGAAGCGCAGCTTCTCCAGCAGTTCGATCCGGCTGGAGGCGACGATCGCGAGGCGCTCGCGGAAATCCACCCGGCCGCGCTGGGCCGTATGCACGATCGCGGCGAAGGTGTCCGCCTGATCCTCGCGCGACAGGAAGGCGACGTAGCGCTCCGCGTAGCGCCGCAGCGTCGGCAGGTCGCGGGCCGAGAGCACGAACAGCCTGGGCACCCCGGGCGTCCGTTCCGCCGCGGTGCGATGCCCGTTGTCGTGCGCCTCGACCACGATGTGGACGTTGGCGCCACTGTCGGCGAACGAGTTGACGCCGGCCCGCAGCGGGCCGCCGTCGCCGCCGCGCAGATCGGCTTCGGTCAATTCGCGGTCGGCGATGTACAGCGGATGCCGATCGTCCGCCACGTCGAGGAAACTGCTGAGCCTGCGCACCGTCGTGGTCGGCGGCATCCGCCTGCGGTGCAGGCCCAGCGCGACCTTGATGAGGCTGGCCAGCCCGCTGACCGGCTCCAGGTTGCCGATATTGCCCTTGACGCTGCCGAGCGCGAGCGACTTGCCGCCGCCCCTGCGATCGCGGAACGCCGCCTTGATGCCCTCGTACTCGAACGAGTCCGCCCACTTGCTGGCGTAGCCGTCGACCTCGACGTAGCGGACCGTCGCCGGGTCGATCCCGGCGCGTTCGTAGCAGTCGCGGAGCACCGCGGTGATCGCTTCGTGCCTGACTTCGGAGATGTGGCGCGCGGCCCCGCGATGGTTTTCGTGGCAGGCGCGGATCACGGCGTAGATCCGGTCGCCGTCGCGCTCGGCGTCGCCGAGCCGCTTGAGCAGCAGCGCCGCGACGCCCTCGCCGCGGACGAAGCCGTTGGCGTCCTCGTCGAACACGCCGTTGCTGCCGTCCGGCGACAGGATGCCGTACTGCGACGCCGCGATGTAGTCGCCGGGGGTCAGGTGCAGCGAAGCGGCGGCAACGATGGCGGCGTCGCTTTCGCCCTGGCGCAGCGACTGGAACGCACGGTTCACGGCGACCGCGGAGGACGCGCAGTTGACGTTGAACGCCTCGCTCGGTCCGCAGACGTCGAGCACATGCGACACCCGGTTCGCCAGGTAGTAGGACGGACTCGAGGAACTGAACGGCGGCTTCCCGCTCGCACCGTCCGGCTTCCGCCGCATCAGTTGCTCGAACTCGGAATATTCGTAGCCGACGAAGACCCCGGTCCGGGTCCCCGCGAGCACGGTCGGCGCGTAGCCCGCGTCCTCGATCGCGCGGTAGCTCTCCTGCATCAGCAGCCGCAACTGCGGGTCCATCATCGCGGCTACTTCGCGGGAGACGCCGAAGAAATCGGCGTCGAACCGGTCCACGTCCTCCAGCAGCGCGCCCCACTTGGACACGGTGCGGCCGGCCTCGATGCGCGGCGCGTAATGCGCGGTCCAGTCCCAGCGCGAGGCCGGGATCTCGGCCACGCTGTTCCTGCGCGCGACCAGGTTGTCCCAGAACGCGAGCGGATCGCCGGCGTCCGGGAAGCGGCAGCTCATGCCCACGATCGCCACCGCATCGAGCCCCGCAGGCGCCGCATGGCGCGCAGGGCGGACGGGCGCGAGGCGATAGTGATGCGCGAGCGCTTCGGCGTGCTGTTCGACCAGCGCATCGGCGATCGCCTCGATCGAGCCGAATTCGCGGTAGGCCAGCTCGACGCCGTACAGGCGCTCGGCGCGTTCGACCAGGCGGGCGAGCCTGGCCGCGTCGCCGCGCTCGACATCCGCGGCGACAGGTGCTTTCTCGGGCGCGGCGGCGGGCGTGGCGACGGGCGCGGGCGTCGCCGCCGGAGGCGTCGCAGCGCGCGCGACCGCGGGCGCCGCCGGTTCGGCCGGCTTGCGCGACTCGCCTTCCGCCTCCTCGATCATCGATTCGAGCAATCCAGCCAGATCGCGGGTCGTCTCGATGCCCGCGAAATCGGCCGGCGTGAGCGTCACCGCGAATTCGCTCTGGATGTTGGCCATCAGCTCCATGGCGATCAGCGAGTTCACGCCGAAGCTTTCCATGCCGGCATCGACGTCGATCCGGTCGGCCGGCACCTTGAGCATGCGCTCGATCAGCCGGAGCACGTCGCCGAGGACATCCCGTTCCATCACGCTCGCCATCAGTCCAACTCCTCGCACAGGGCTTCGAGGTCGGCCAGCACCCGCTGCCGCAGCGCTTCGAGGCGACCCGTCGCGACATCGCGCCCGTCCGCGAGCGCGGGGTGCCGCTGCAGGCGCGCGACGAGCGCCGCCTGCGCATCCGCGTCCAGTCGCCGGAAGGCCTGCAGCGCGTCGTCCTTGCCGATGCCGCGCTCCAGCAGCGCATGCAGCAGGTCTTCCGACAGCGTGTTCATTCCGTGGTCGCTCATGGGGTCCGTTCCAGGATGCGTGCGGCCGGGGTTTCCGGGCGTTCCCGATGCAGCGGGCCGACGTCGCCCGGCCGGCCGCGTTCGAGCGTTTCGAGCAGCGCCAGGAAAGCCGCTTCCGAAGCGCGCGCCGCACCGCCGTCGCCGAAGCGCATGCCCCGGGCGCGCACGCAGACCCTGCCCTCGCCGTCGAGCAGGTCGAAATCGACGGCGGGCGACGCGTCGCCCGTCTCCGCGGCGAGGCGCACATCCACCCGGATGCTGCCGCGGCACGGCGCGAACACCTGCAGCGAGGACAGGAACGCAGGCCGCGCATCCGCCGCGCCGCTTTCGCCCGCGGCGAGGATCGTGGCCGCATGCACCGCGCTTTCGATCAGTTCCGGGGGAACGGTCCACGTCCGCGACGGGTCGTCCGCCTGCCCGCCCTTGACCAAGCCCCCCTGGACCGCGTCCGTCACGAACCGGAATCGCCCCGGCGCGTGCAGGACCGGACCGCTGGCCCGCCACTGCCGGGCGAGTTCATCGAGGGCCAGTCGCGGAGAACTCCCGAGCTCCGGTCCGCCGGCGCTGTCCGCCACCGCATCGAACGATGCCGGGCCTGCGGAAGGCCTGTCGGCGCGGCGCAGCATCCGGCCGCGGCCGCGGCAGCGCAGGACCCGCGCCTCGCGCGCCGGCGCAGGGTCGCGCTGCAGGGAGGCAGGCTTCTCGAAAGCGTTCGCCTCGAGGTCATGGATCTCGAAGTCGACCCCGCCCTCCCCGCGTTCGAACAGATCGATCAGCAGGGTGCGACCCGCCATCGTCGTCGGCAGATCGCACCATGCGACGTCCGCGAGTTCGATGCCGACCGCCTGCGCCTCGCCGACGAGCGCGAGGCCGATCGCGGCAGAGGCCATCCCGGCGAGAGCCAGCGCCGACGGCCGCCCGGCGGCGTCCGCCGGGAAGCGCTGCGCGCCGCCGAACCGCGAGCGGTAGCGCTGCAGCCGCAGGGTCGAGACGTTGGCGTGAACCAGCGGGTGCAGCGGCGGCGCCGCGCCGTGTCCGTTGCCGGCAGCGGAATGCGCTTCACCGGCCTCGACCCAGTGGCGGTCGGGCGCGAACGGATAGGTGGGCAGGGACACGCGTCGCGCGCCGGTCGCGGGCCCGACGGCCACGGTTCGCCAATCGATCTCGGCGCCGTCCACCCATGCGCGGACCAGCGCGACCGGATCCCCGGCGAGCGGGCCCGGGGCCGCGTCGTCGGCAGCGGCCTTCTGGCGGCGGACCCGGCCGGCGAACAGGCCTTCGGGCCGCTCGCCGGCGGCGAACGCCTCGAACAGCCGCGCCGCCTGCGCGGTCGATTCGGCGACGAAGCCCAGCCGTTCCTCCATCGCATCGCGGCCGACCTGGAGCGTGTAGGCCAGGTCGGACAGCGGCACGGCGTGCTCGCGCAGATGGCACGCCATCGACGCCGCGTAGGCGCGCAGGCGCTCGGGATGCTTCGCCGAGAGCACGATCGGCTGCGGCCCCGGCGCGGACGCCGCGTCGCTGCGCGCCGGCAGCCGGTACTCCTCGAGTACGGCGTGCGCGTTGGCGCCGCCCCACCCGAACGAACTCACCCCGGCGACGAGCGGCTGCGCGTTGCCGTCGGTTCCGCGCGCGGGCTGCCAGGGCGTCGTCCTGTCGACGATGTAGAACGGGCTGCCTTCCAGGTCGATATAGGGATTGAGCGTCTCGAAATGCAGCAGCGCCGGGATTTCGCGATGGCGGATCGCCAGCAGCACCTTGAGCAGGCTCGCCATCGCGGCGGCAGGCTCGAGGTGGCCGATGTTGGTCTTGACCGAACTGAGGCCGCAGTGCGGCGCCTTCGGCGCGGCGTGGCCGTGCTGGCGGTAGAGGTCGGAAAACGCCTTCTTCAGCGCCTGGATCTCGATCGGATCGCCGAGGCTGGTGCCGGTGCCGTGGCACTCGATGTAGCCGACCGACGCCGGATCGACGCCGGCGCTGGTGTAGGCCTCGGTCAGCAGTTCGGCCTGCGCCTTCGGATTGGGGGCGGTGAGCATGGTCACGCGGCCGCCGTGGTTCTCGGCGGTGGCCTTGATCACCGCGTACACCGGGTTGCCGTCCTCCAGCGCCTTCGCCAGCGGCTTGATGAAGATCGCGCCCGAGCCTTCGCCGCGGACGTAGCCGTTCGCGGACTTGTCGAACGCCTTGCACTTTCCGTCCGGGCTCAGCATCCCGGCGGTGCTGAGCGAGACGTGGCCGATCGGCGTCAGCATCACCTGCACGCCGCCGACGATCGCCATGTCGCTGCTGCCGGTGTGGATCGATTCGATCGCCCGGTGCAGCGCGACCAGCGAGCTGGAACAGGCGGTGTCCAGCGGCGCGCTGGGGCCGCGCAGGTTGAGCAGGAAGGAAATCCGGTTCGCGAGGATCGAATGCGAATTGCCCGACGCGGAGAAGCCGTCGAGGGTCGAGTGCTGTTCCGACAGCACGTCGATGTAGTCCTTGGCCGACACGCCGACGAACACGCCGGTCCGGGTCCCGGAGAGATCCGAGACCCGGTGGCCCGAATCCTCGATCGCGGCCCAGACCGTCTCGATGAAGATCCGCTGCTGCGGGTCCATCATCTCCGCCTCGCGGGGCGTGATCCCGAAGAACAGCGGATCGAAGCGGTCGACGTGCTTCATGAAGCCGCCCCAGCGCGAGTACGACTTGTTGGCCTCTTCCGCCGGGTTGCCGTCGTAGTCCTCCCACGTCCAGCGATCGCGCGGGATTTCGGTGACCAGGTCGCGGCCCGCCTGCAGATGGCCCCAGAACTCGTCCAGCGTGTCCGACTGCGGCATCGTGCCCGCGATGCCGACGATCGCGATCGGCATCTCCCGGAAGCGGTTGCGCGCGCCGCCGGACCAGGCCGCGCCGGCGGCGGCCGCCGCGAGCGTCGCCGGCGGCGGCCAGCCCTTGTCGATCGCGAAGGGAATCGTCGCAGCGGGGGTCGCAGCGGGGGTCGCGGCCGGGGCCGCGACGGCGGACGCCGCGGGCGCTGCCGCGGGGATCGCGCGGTCGGCCGGCGCCGGCGCGCCGTGCGCATGCCGCATGGCGGCCGCGTGCTCCTCGACCAGGACGCCGGCGATCGCGTTGATCGAGGGATACTCGAAGAACATCGTCGGGTTGATGTCGAGCCCGTAGCGCGCGTTCAGGGCGTTGGCGAACCCGGCGAGGCCGATGGAATCGAAGCCGAGGTCGAGCAGGATGCTGTCGAGCGACAGGTCGTCCTCCTCGATCTTCAGCATCTCCATCACGATGCCGGAGAGCGAGGCCACGACCGTGGACCGCAGGTCGCCGGCCGCTTCGTCCGACGCCGCGCGCGACGGCGCGGCCGGCGGCGCGGCGGCCTGCCCCACTGCGGTCGCCGCGGACGCTTTCGGCTCGGCGATGCCCCAGGCCGATTCGATCTTGTCGGCGACGCCCTCGAGCACGGCGAGCTGGGTCTGCGCGGACATCAGCCCGCGCTCGAACGCGCGCAGGCCGAAGTCGGTGCCCAGCGGCTTGATGCCGAGCTTGGTGCGGAAGAACAGCTCGGTCTGCTCGTCGAGCTTCATCCCGCCCTCGGCCCACAGCGACCAGTTGAGGCTGAGGCTGTGGCCGCGACGCTCGCCTCGGGCGCGGCGCCGCTCGCGCAGCGCGGCGTGCGCGTCCATGAAGTGGTTCGCGTACGCGTAATCGCACTGGCCGGCATTGCCGAACGCCGCGAGCGAGGAGAACAGCGCGAAGAAGTCGAGGTCGTCGTCGGCGGTCAGTTCGTCCAGCAGCAGCGTGCCGTCGACCTTCGGCGCCAGCACCGCGCGCATTTCGTCGCGGGTCTTCTTCCAGAGGAAGGCATCGCGCAGCACGCCGGCGCTGTGCAGGATGCCGTCGATGCGGCCGAACCGCGCTCTGGCCTCGGCCAGCAACCGCGCCACGTCCTCGCGGCACGACACGTCGGCGGCGACGTGCAGCACCTCCGCGCCGGCCGCTTCCAGCGCCGCGACCTGGGCGCGGCTCGCGTCCGACAGCGCCGACCGGCCGGTCAGCACCAGGCGCGCCCGACACGTGCGCGCGAGGTGCTCGGCGAAGATCAGGCCGAGCCCGCCGACGCCGCCGGTGATCACGTAGACGCCGCGGTGGCGCAGCGCAGCGCCGACGCTGCCGGCGACCGGGAGTGCGTCGTCGTCGAGCCGGTACAGCGTCCGTTCCGCGCGCACGCCGTCGACCCAGCGGACGACGACGGCCTGGCGGGTGCGCTCGTCGAGTTCCGCGCGCACGCAGGCGGCGAACCGGTCGGGCGCGGCCGCGGCGCGATCGAGGTGCAGGACCTTGCATTCGATCCTCGGATTCTCCAGGCGCACGGTCCTGGCGAAGCCGGCGAGCGCCACGTCGAGCGGATCGGCCTCCTCGCCTTCGGCGCCGTGCGCGCACAGCAACTGCACGCCCTGCTTGGACTTCCCGGCCATCAGCGCCTGGCACAGGAACAGCAGTGCATGGACGCCCAGGTCGAGGGTCGCCTCGACCGCGCCGGGGCGCGCGTCCAGCGGCCAGGCAAAGCAGAGTTTCCCGCTGTTCCAGCCGGCCTCGCGCACGGCTTCGATCAGCCGGACGTAGTCGTCGCGGTTGCGCGGATCGATGGTGAAGGCGTCGTCGCCCAGCGCCGCGAACGCCGTGCCGGGACGCACGCGCCAGACCCGCCCGGCCGCGGCGAGCGCATCGCCGCGCCGCGGATCGGTCTCGAACAGCAGCACCTGGCCGAGCGCGGCCGGGGCCTCCGGCGCGGGCGTCGTCACCCAGCGCTGGCCGTAGAACAGTTCCGCGAAACCGTCGGCATCGACCGCCGGCTTCGGCGCGGGCGACGGCGCGGACGGCGCAGCCACTGCGGCGACCTCGCTCCGCGCGGCCTCGGCGCCGCGGGACGCCTCCGCCTTGCCGTGGACGGCGTTCAGCGGGACGCCGACCGACTCGCGGATGCGCATCAGCACGCGCCCGGTCTCGTCGAGGATGTCGAGGTGCTGCTTCGCCAGGCCGCCGGTGGCGCTGCGATCGCCGGGCGAGCGGGTCAGGTGGCTGTAGCAGGTCCTGGTCAGCGGATGCAGCCGTTCGATCTCGCCGATCGAATACGGCACGCGCATTTCGCCGGTGTCGCGACACAACTGCGCGGCGACGCCGGCCTGCATCGCGGCGTCGAGGATGCACGGATGGAACACGAAGTCCTCGAAATCGCCGTCGCGGACCTCGGGCAGCCGCAGCAGGCCGAGCACTTCGTCGTCGTTGGCCCAGACCGTCTCGAGCAGGCGGAAGCTCGGCCCGTAGCGGAGGCCGACCCGCTCGAACAGCGGGTACGCCGTGCCGGCGTCGGCGACCTGCGCGCAGCGGGCGCGGATCGCCTCGAGATCGACGTACTCGGCGGGTGCGGACGCGACCGGATCGGCGGCGTACAGCAGCTTGCCCTGGCAGTACGTCGTCCGCGCACCGGCAGCAGCGTCGGCATCGGCGAAGACCTCGAACAGCACGCCGTCGGCCGCGGGCCTGAGCTCGACCATCGCCGGCGTCGGCGAAGCCGCGCTCGCCGTCAGCGGACTCACCCAGGTGATGTTGCGGACGCGATCGACCCGCGCGCCGGCGGCGACCTCGCCGGCCTTGCGCGCGAGATCGACGTAGGCCGTGCCCGGCAACGTCGGCACGTCGGACACCACGTGGTCGTGGAGGAAGAACTCGTCCTCGCGGAAGGACTTCCTGAACAACTGGCGCTGGAAGGTCGATTCGTTGCTGTCGATCAGCGGATGCAGCCCGGCGATCGCGCCGGCGACCGGGGGGCGGCGCCGGGTCGGGTCCGGCAGCCAGTGGCGCTTGTCGGCGAAGGGATAGGTGGGCAGCGAGATCCGGCGGCCGTCCGCGGTCATGCCGCGACAGTCCGCGAGCAGGCCCTCGACCCACAGTTGCGCGATCTTGTGCGGCGCCTGGCGCTGCGACAGCAGTTCGAGGAATTTCGAGCGTTCCTCGTGGCTCAGCAACCGGGCGATGCCGTCGGCGTTCCTGGCGTTTCCGACGAGGATGTCCGGGTCGCCCGCGCCCGCTGCGTAGCGACGCAGCTTCGCGACGAGGTCGGGCACGCCGTCGGCGACGATCGCCAGCCGGTGGTCGAACGACTTGCGGCCGTCCTGCAGGGTGAACGCGACATCGCCGGCGCGCGGCGGCGGCTCGGCCGTCTCCAGGCGACGGCACAGCGCCGCGGCCATGGCGCGCAACTGGTCCTCGTTGCGGGCCGACAGCGGGAACACCCGCGGGCCCGCTTCGCCGGATTCCAGGCCGCGGTCGACCGCCTCGAACGACTCGATGACGACGTGGGCGTTGGCGCCGCCGGCGCCGAACGAGCTGATGCCGGCGCGCAGCGGCAGCGCCCGGCCGTCGAGCCGCTTCGGCTCCCACGGTTCGAGCGTGCGCTGGACCCGGAACGGCGACGAGGAGAAATCGATATGCGGATTCAGCGCCTCCGCGTGCAGCGACGGCGCCAGTTGGCGATGCTTGAGCTGGAGCAGGACCTTGCTGACGCCGGCCAGCCCGGCCGCCGCTTCCAGATGGCCGATGTTGGTCTTGATCGAGCCGATCGGCACGCTGCCGACGCCTGCGCGGCCGGAGGCGAAGGCATGGTCGAGTCCCGAGATCTCGACGGGATCGCCCAGTTCGGTGCCGGTCCCGTGCGCCTCGATGTAGCCGATCAAATCGGGCTCGACCCCGGCCTTGCGCAGCGCGGCGGCGATCAGCGCGCCCTGCGCCTTCGGGTTCGGGACGGTGTAGCTGCTGGTGCGCCCGCCGTGGTTGACCAGCGCGCTCTTGATCACGCCGTAGACCTGATCGCGATCCTCGATCGCCTTCGCCAGCGGCTTGATCAGGATCGCGATGACGCCTTCGCCGGCGACGTAGCCGTTGGCGCCGGCGCCGAACGTGCGGCAGACGCCGTCCTTCGACAGCGCCCCGCCGGCGTTGTTGATGTCGAACTTGTGCTGGTGCAGGTCGAGGTTGACGCCGCCGACGATCGCGCTGTCGCAGCCGCCGCCGCGGATCGCTTCGCAGGCGAGCTGCAGCGCGGTCATGCTGGAGGAACACGCGGTGTCGACCGTGAGGCTCGGCCCGGTCAGGTTCATCCAGTAGGAGACGCGATTGGCGATGCTCCACAGGAACGAGTTCGGATGCAGTTCGTCCCCGAGCACTTTGCGCTCGACGCCGAGCATCTGGTACATCGTCCAGACCGCGCCGACGAAGACGCCGACGTTGCGCGGCGCATTCTCGGGAGCGAGGATCTCGGGGTAGTAGCCGGCGTCCTCCAGCGCTTCCCACGCCACCTCCAGGAACAGCCGCTCCTGCGGGTCGAGCATCTCGGCTTCGCGCGGGGAGACGTTGAAGAACAGGGAGTCGAAGCGGTCGATGTCGTCCACGAACCCGCCGCGATAGCGGCGCGAGAACCCGGTGTGCAGGCGGCGCGCGTAGCGCGATTCGGGCAGTTCCTCGATGCAGTCGATGCCGTCGCGCAGGTTGCGCCACAGCGCTTCGGCGTCGCGCGCCCGCGGATAGCGTCCGGCCAGGCCGACGATCGCGATGTCGAAGCGGCCGTCGGTCGCCGGCGGCGGGACGACCGACGCGCCTGCCGGCGTGGCCCGCGCGGCGCGCGGGGCGTCGATCCGGGCCACGGCCGCGTCGATGACCGGCGCGCCCGACGGGGCGACGCCCGCATCGCGGACCGGCGACGACGCCGGATTCAGGTAGCCGAGCAATGCGTACTTCGCGTGGACGTCGCCCGGCGCGTCGGCGCCGGACAGCCGCGGCACGTTGCGCATGCCGGCGAAGGCCGCCACCAGTCGCCGGGCGATCTCGTCCGCGGCGGACGCCGCGAGGCCCACCGGGATCGCCAGCCGGATCAGGCGGTTCAGCGCGGTGCCCTTCTGCATGCCGACGCTGTGGGCGGCGGCCCGGACGCCGGTGTTGAGGTACAGGAACGCGAGGCATTCCGCGACCGGCAGCGCGGAACCGGCGAATGCCGGGATCGCCCCGGCGTCGATCAGGACGCAGTGCCCGCCGACCGGCGCGACGACCGGCACCCCGGCCGCGTCCAGCGCCTTCCAGATCGTCTCGACGGCACGGACGCGGCGATCGATCTGCAGTTCGATGTGGCGTCGGTCCTGCAGCGCGAGGCCGACGAGCTTCTTCTCGATGACGTCCAGGCCGCCGCCGTCCTGGTCCAGGACCTTCTGCAGGCGGCGCAGCAGCGACGGGTCGCGGGTCGCGACCAGGCCGCCCTTGTCGATGCAGAAGTCCTTGGCGAGGCTGCCGATGATCGCGTCGGCGAACCCGAGCAGTGCGCGCGCGGCCTGCCACATCCCCTCGCCCGCCGGCCCGGAGGCGTCGCGGGTCAGGAACCATGCGTTCTCGAGCACGCGGGTGGCGTCGACGACCAGCGGGATCGAACGCGGGGCGAGCAGCGCCTTCACCTCGCGCAGGTGCTCGATGGCGATCGGCACGCCGCCGGCCGCGTTGTCGCTGACCTCGATGCAGACGTAGGCGATGTCGTCGCCGTGCGCCGCCAGCTCCCGGCGCAGCGCATCCAGGCACAGGCCGGCCTTGGCCGGATCGTGCGACCGCAGGTCGAACAGCGCCGGGTGCGGCAGTTCGCGCGGGGTGAAGCCCTTGTCGATCTGGTGGTAGAGGCAGGTCGGGAACAGCAGGTTCTGCAGCACCCGGCCCTTGCGCTCGAAGGCCTTGCACAGCAGGTGGTCGGCGCTGCGTCCGGCGTCGGTCAGCACGAAATGCTCGAACGGGAAGATGGCCCGGAGCTGTTCGTGCAGGTTCACCGGCTGCTGCAGGCGGCTGCGCAGGTGCGCCATGCGCTTGCCGACGAAGGCGCTGTCGAGCTGCGCCCAGGAGTCGGTCTTGAGATCGAAATCGACCTGCGCGGACGGAAGGTTGAGCGGATTGAAGCCCGCCTCCGCCAGCGCGCCCGCGCGGGGAACGTCCACCGCGGCGTCGATGCCCGCATCCGCGCCGGTGGCGGGTCGCGCCGCGGGCGCGTCCACGGCGCGGGGCACGGGCGGATTGTGGTTCTCCGTGTCCGGGGTCTGCGCCTTCGCCGGGTCCGCGATCATCATGATGATGTCGAGGACGTTGTCGGCAGGGCCGGCGTCCTTCGGGCGGCAGAGGTAGATCGTCCGGTTCTCGGGGCGGAACTTGTTCTTGAACTGCAGGTTGCCTTCGTCGTTGAAGATCTTCTGGCTGTGCAGGTCGTCGAGGATCCTGTCGACCTCCGGGTCGGCATGCGGCGACGTCTCCAGCCGGCAGCCGTAGGTGCCGCCGAGGCTGAGCATGTCCCGCCCTTCGGCCACCAGCGCCGCGATGATCTGCACGATCGCGTATTCGAGCCCGCCCAGCGGCATCTCCGGCGGGTAGAACTCCAGGTCCATCAGGTAGCCGTTGAGCGTCCCGCTCATCCCCGAGATGAGGATGACGTTCTGCAGCGCATCGTCGAGATAGGTCAGGAAGATGCGGTGCTGGGGATGCAGGCTGCCGTCGAGGATCTCCTGGCGCACGATGTGGATCAGCGGGTTGACCATCGTCCTGGCTTCGCACCAGCGGTCGATGATCCCGGCGATGGCGCGGTCGGTCGCCGGATCGCTGCCGCAGGCGTATTCGACCGTGCGGCAGGCGCCGCTCTTCTCGAACTTGCCGACGAGGTAGCGCAGGCGACGCATCGCGCCGCCCTCGAGGGTGAAGTGCTTGAGGTCGAGGATCCGCTGCAGCGCGCCGAACGGCGTGGACGAGTACGCGGTGTCGCCGATCGATTCCAGCACTTCGTCGATGAAGAAGTTGAGCTGGAAGCCCTTTTCCACGCAGTACCGCTGCATCTGTTCGGCGATCTCGCCGAAGAGCGCCTGCGGCCCGGTGTAGGCGTAGACCAGGATCAGCCGGCCGCTGCGGCTGTAGTTGAAATACCCGCGCCGCTGGCTGTCGATGAACAGGTTGGGAGCGATGTTGCGGGTGCCGCGCGAGACGCAGCCTTCGTTCTTGTACTGCTCGTAGATGGCGTGCAGCGCCGACTGCAGCGCCGGGAACGCGTCCAGGTCGCGCTCGAGCATGCGCACGCTTTCCGCGGGCAGCTCCGGCTGCGGCGATTCCGGCGCCGGCTCGACCGCATGCGCGTCCGCGCGCGGTGCTCCGGCCTGCGCGGCATGTTCGACCGTCGGGTGGTGGACCGGCGCCGCGGCCGGCGCGGGAACCGGGATGGCGACGGCCGGCGTCGCATCGACCGGGGGCGTCCGCGCAGCCGCCGGCGTGGACGTGGAGAACTTCGCGATCAGCGTGTCGGCATGCTTGTCGACGAAGTACCGGGCCAGCGATTCGATGTTGAAGTTCTCGAACAGCAGCGTCTTCGGCAGCGTGCCGAAGTCCGCTTCCAGCGCCTTGATGATCTTGAGGACGCGGAAGGAATCGACGCCGAGATCGCCGAACGACGTCGCGGCATCGAATCCCGACCGGGCGATGCCGCTGCTTTCGGCGACGAGAGACGCGAGATATCGCTCGGTCGGCTCGATCAGTTGCGTTCGATCTGACATTTCGACCTCGATGAAGCGATTTCCGGTGATGCACCCCGCCCGGCGATGGCGGCGCGGCATCGGCGCGCGGCGCATCGGCGTGGTTTCGGCTGGAAGGACGCAGGAGATATCCCGTCGCGTCGCGACGCCCCGCAGCGCATCGGTGCGCAGCGAACCGCGCGGGCGATTCGTGCGCCGACGACAGGCCGGCGAGCGTCCGCGGCATCGCGGACCTGGTACGGAGTTCGGAAGTTCGTTGGAAGCGGGGATCGCGTCCCCTGCAGCAAGGCGGCCTCGAGACAAGGCTCCGCCCCGTGATGTCGCATCCCCTGCGAATCACAATCCCTTGCTTCGTCCATGTACAACCGAAGCCGATTCCTGACTTCGTCCTGCTCCTGCTCGTCGACGGCGGGCGTCGACGCACTCCCCTGCTTTCAACCTATCAGAATCCGGAACGACGGGTCAACGAATGGCTGCGTCCGCCGCGCGGGATCCGGATTTTCGAGCGCCGGGGCGCGCGAATACGTTTGCAGAAAACGGTTACAGCATGGTGATCGCATCGCTTTCGACCTCGACGCTCACGCTGCTGGCGAGCAGGTGCACGTTGATGACCAGGCGATCATGGCGCTTGACCCGGACCAGCTCGCCGCAGGCGCCGGCGAAGGGGCCGGAGGCGATCTTCACCCGCTGTCCGGGCGTCAACTGCGGGTCCACCCTGAGTTCGGCGCCGCTGTTGACGAGGATCTTCACCGCGTCCAGGTCGCCGTCGCACAGGGTGGCCGGCCGCGATCCGGACAGGATCAGGCCGCAGGAGCCGCGGATGTAGCGGATGTTGTCGAACTGATCGGCGGTCGGCCGGACGAAGACGTAGCCCGGGAACAGCGGCAACGACACGACCCGGCGTTTTCCCTTCCATTGCCGCAGGACGTTCCGCCTCGGCAGGTACGCATCGATCCTCTTCTGCTGGAGCGAGGTTTCGACCACGTCCTCGTGGCGACTCCGGGTCTTGAGCACCAGCCACGGGGCGGACCCGGGCGCTTCATCCTTGATGGCTGTCGTGTCCTTCATTCCCTGCTCCTGAAATCTCCATGCCGGCCGCATCCGCGCCACCCGCGTACGCGGACCGAAGCTGAACGCATCCGGCCTCCGCAATCGCGCTTCCCATGCACTCAACGCGAAGGGCGCGATCGACAGGACAGATGCGATCGGGATCGCCGCGCGCGCTGCATCCGCCACGCTCGACGCCCGGGCGGACAGGGATCGGCGCGATATCGCGAAAGGACGAGGGACACGATCGGCGCCCTTCGATGCCCGGGTCGCCGTGGACACGGCGTCGTTGTCGGCATGCCGTCCGGGGGCGGCACGCACCGGGAATGAAGTGGCGAAAAGGCCGCCGGCGGCGGCGCGCGACGATCCTTCGTCTGTTCGAACGCGACTGCGGAATCAGGCTATCCGATCACCGAAATGGCAGCAAGACGGTACGCCAGTGTGCCGCCACATCATGTCAATTCATCGGAGGCGCGAACGGACCATCCCCCGCCGCGTCGCCGGTCGACGCCGAAAACACCCGATGCGCGGGAATCTTCGGAGAAAGACGCAGGGCGGGACGCAGGAGACGGCGCGACCGGACGGGCGTCTTCAGAATCCCTTGCAGACGTCCCACACCTCGTCGTCGAGCCGGCGCAGCAGGTCGAACGTGCGCTTGAGGCCGACGCGTTTGAGTTCGGCCTGGCGCCTGGCCTTGGCCGCGCGGCACGGATCGACCGCGGGCGGTTTGCGGGCCACGGTCGTGCGGACGACGCGTCCCCGGCCGTCGCCGCGGTTGCGGCGATCCATCTCCGCTCCGATCGCGCGCGTGTGCGCGACCAGCCCGGGATCGGGCGTCGCGATCGCATACGACCGGCTGCCGACGGAGCGCGCGTCGCGGCCACACGGCGCGTCCTGGTAGGTGCGATGACCGCGTCCGTCTTCGCAGACATGAATGGTGTAGGTGGCGGCCTGCGTCGCCGGGCCGAAGGCCATACAGGCGGCGCACGCGAGCAGCGGGAAGCAGCGGACGAACGGAAGCATCGGCGGAGGCCCGGGAAGCGCCGGTCGGCGCGGTCCGCACAGCGTCGCGCTGCAGGGCCTCCGAAGCTGTCGGCGAACGCCGTGGACGGGTCCGGAATCGTCCCCGCGCGCCGGTCAGGAAAGCCTGAGCGCCGCCGCCGTCCGCGCGCCGAGCCAGACCAGCCCCAGCCCGGCGGCGAGCGTGACCGCGAGATAGCCCAGCGCCCAGTCGCCGCGGCTGGACTTCGCGAACAGCAGGCATTCGACCATCAGCGCCGAATACGTTGTCAACGCGCCGAGGATCCCGACCATCAGGAACGCGCGCCAGTAGAGGGCGGCCGGGCCGCGTTCCTCCAGCCAGATCGCGAGGAAGCCGGCCGCGAACGAACCGATCAGGTTCACCGCCAGCGTGCCCCACGGGAAACCGCTGCCGATGTGGCGCAGCAGCAGGCCGCCCAGCCAGAAGCGCAGCATCGCGCCCAGCGCGCCGCCGGCGGCGACCAGTCCGAGCTGCTGCCACCACACGCCGGGGATCATGCGCGGCCTCGCACGCACCAGGTCGGGAGTGTTTTCATTTCGATGCGTCCAGTCATGGCCGTGAAGAGACTCATGCGCCACGCGCGCCGTCGTCGTCCGCGTCGATGCCGGGATCGGCGTCCGTGCCGGCGCGCGGGCCGGCGCCTGCCCGGGCGCGGGCCCGCTCGCGATCCGCACGAAGCCGGTCGAGCTTGTCCTTGAGCTTGATCTCCAGGCCGCGGGCGACGGGCCGGTAGTAGACGCGTTCGCCCATGGCGTCGGGGAAGCCGGTCTGTTCCAGCGCCACCCCGCCCGCGCTGTCGTGGTCGTAGCGGTAATCCTTGCCGTAGCCGATCGACTTCATCAGCTTCGTCGGCGCGTTGCGCAGGTGCAGCGGCACCTCCTGGGTGCCGTATTCGGACACGTCGCGCTTCGCCGCGCCGAAGGCGGTGTAGGCGGCGTTCGACTTGGCGGTGCTGGCGAGATAGATCACCAGTTGCGCCAGCGCCAGTTCGCCCTCGGGACTGCCGAGCCGGTCGTAGGTGTCCCAGGCGTCGATCGCCATCTGCAGCGCGCGCGGATCGGCCAGGCCGATGTCCTCGACCGCCATCCGGGTCATGCGCCGGGCGAGGTAGATCGGGTCGCAGCCGCCGTCGAGCATCCGCGCCAGCCAGTACAGCGCGGCGTCGGGATTGGAGCTGCGCACGGACTTGTGCAGCGCCGAGATCTGGTCGTAGAACTGCTCGCCGCCCTTGTCGAAACGGCGGGTGCGGTCGGCCAGCACCTGTTCGAGGATGTCGGCGGTGATGGCGCCGCCCTCGCCGTCCGCATCCACATCCACATCGGTCTCGCCGGCCAGTTCGGCGGCGATCTCCAGCAGGGTCAGGCCGCGGCGCACGTCGCCGTCGGCGGCGACCGCGATCAGGTGGAGCTGCGCCGGCGCGATCCGCAGTCCGCGGTCGCCGAGCCCGCGTTCGGGGTCGTCCAGCGCGCGCTGCAGCGCGACCGCGATGTCGTCGGCCGACACCGCTTCCATCACGTGGACCCGGCAGCGCGACAGCAGCGCCGAGTTCAGCTCGAACGACGGGTTTTCGGTGGTCGCGCCGACGAACAGGATGGTGCCACGCTCGATGTGCGGCAGGAACGCGTCCTGCTGCGCCTTGTTGAAGCGGTGGACCTCGTCGACGAACAGCACCGTGCGCCGGCCCTCGGCGAAACGCTGCGCGGCCTCGGCCAGCACCTGGCGCACTTCCGGCAGGCCCGAGAGCACCGCGGAGATCGCGCGGAAATCGGCGTCGGCGTACTTCGCCAGCAGCAGCGCGAGCGTGGTCTTGCCGCAGCCCGGCGGGCCCCACAGGATCATCGAATGGACGTGGCCCGACTCGATCGAGCGCCGCAGCGCGGTGCCGGGCGCCAGCAGCCGGCGCTGCCCGACCATGTCGTCGAGCGTGCGCGGGCGCATGCGCTCGGCCAGCGGACGCAGCGCGTCGCGATCGACGGCCAGCAGGTCCGCGGCGTCGGCGCCGGGAGGCGATGGCGTGCGGCCGGATCGGGTCAAGTCGGACGGTCCTGGCGTGGCTGGAACGAGCGCATCACCTTAGCAGCTCGGGGCCGCGATCGAACCCCGGGCGCTCAGGTGCCTGGCGTCGGCGCTGCGACGGCCGGCTCGCCCGGGTCGTCGACGCCCAGGGTGTACGCCGTCCGCAGCCAGTTGCGTTCCTTGCGGTCGTAGAGCCCCTCGACATGCACCGGGGCGGTGCCGTCGCGGCCGAAATCGGCGATGCCGGCGGCGTCGATCCGGTAGTAGCGCGGCCCGGCCTCGAGGGTGTCGATCCGGTCGAGCTGGAGACGCGCATGCTGGCCGCCGAATTCATCGCCGAGCTTGCCGGCGACGCTTTCCTCCAGTTCACGGACCAGGGTCGCGTCGTTGGGCACGATGCGCCCTTCCGGACCGACGGTGCCGATCTTGAGATCGGGATAACCGGCGCTTTCGAGCACCGCGTCGTAGAGGGTGGCGAAACGGAAGCCGATCCACTCCTCGGCGCTGTCGATCTGCAGCGCGCCCTGCCCGCTCACCCTGCGGTCGCGCAGGCTGGTGGCCTGCACGTCCACGCGATCGAGGCGGAGCTTGACCGCGCGCCCGCCGAGTTGTTCCGACAGCGCGCCGACCAGCGCCGCGGCGACGACGCCGTCGAGCGTCTCGCGTTCGCGGGCGACCTGGGCCTGGCGCGGATCGATCGCGACCCGCGGCTGCGCCTGCGCGGAGCACGCGACCGCGACCGCCAGCGCGGCGAGCAGCCGGACGCGGGCAGTGGCGCGCGAGGCGCTCATTCGCCGCCGACGACGTCCACGCCCTTGGGCGGCGTGAAACGGAAGGTGCCGGCCGCGAAGCGCGGATTGCGCTGCCAGCCGGTGAACGCGATCTCGGTGCGCTGGCCGAGGCCATCGACGATCTGCATCCTCGCCAGCGCCTGGCCGGAGAAGCCCAGGCGCGCCCGCGAGAAGCCCGCGCCGTCCTTGCGCTTGGGCGCCAGTTCCAGCCACGCGAGCCCCTCGGCCTGCCCGGCCTCGGAGACGGTGAAGGTCTGGTCGAGCTTCTTCGGGTCGGTCAGCGCCGCCAGCGGGCTGTTCTGCTCCTCGGCGCCCTGCGACCGGGTGGTCACCTGCTTCAGATCGGGGTCGTAGATCCAGACCTTGGCGCCGTCGGCGACGATCAGCTGCGGATACGGCTTCACGTATTCCCAGCGGAACAGCTTGGGCGCGGACAGCGCCACGTGGCCGGAGGACGTTTCCTTCTTGCGGCCCTGCGCGTCGAACACCTGCTGGCTGAAGTCGCCCTGCAGGCCCTTGAGGCCGCGGGTGAAGGCGTCGAGATCGTCGCGGGCGCCGGCCTGGACGAGGCCGGAGACGAGCAGCAGGCTCGGTAGCAGGCGCTGCAGGAGGGCCGGGACGGACAGGCGATGTTTCATGGCGCGGCGGGTTCCTGACGGGACTGGCGGCGAGTCTGAACGGCCGAACCTGAACGCGGTTTGGCCGCGCCGGCGGCGGCATGCGGCCGTGCGGGCGATCGTGCAATCAGCGCGGTGGCGGCGGCGCGATGACCGTTCGGTCGCCGTTGTGCTCCGGCGGCGACACGATGCCGGCCTGCTCCATCGCCTCGATCAGGCGCGCGGCGCGGTTGTAGCCGATCTTCAGCCGGCGCTGCACCCCCGAAATCGAGGCGCGGCGGCTCTCGGTGACGATCTTGACCGCCTCGTCGTACAGCGGGTCGCTCTCGTCGCCCGCGCCGCCGCCGGTTTCGGGAAGCCCCGTGGGACCGACGACCACGCCGTCGCCCATCGTCTGCACTTCCTCCAGCACGCCCTCGATGTAGTCCGGGCCGCCGCCGATCTGCTTGAGGTGCTCGACCACGCGATGCACTTCCTCGTCGCTGACGAAGGCGCCGTGGACGCGCTCGGGCATCGCCGTGCCCGGCGGCAGGTAGAGCATGTCGCCGTGGCCGAGCAGGGTTTCCGCGCCGCTCTGGTCGAGGATGGTGCGCGAGTCGATCTTGGAGCTGACCTGGAACGCGATGCGGGTCGGGATGTTGGCCTTGATCAGGCCGGTGATGACGTCCACCGACGGGCGCTGGGTGGCCAGGATCAGGTGGATGCCGGCGGCGCGGGCCTTCTGCGCCAGGCGGGCGATGAGTTCTTCGACCTTCTTGCCGACGATCATCATCATGTCGGCGAATTCGTCGATGAAGATGACGATGAAGGGCATCGGCTCCAGCGCCGGCGGGGCTTCCTGCAGCTCGGGGTTCGGCCGGAACAGCGGGTCGAGCAGCGGCTGGCCGGCGTCCTGGGCGTCCTTGACCTTCTTGTTGAAGCCGGCGAGGTTGCGCACCCCGACCGCGCTCATCAGCTTGTAGCGGCGCTCCATCTCGGCCACGCACCAGCGCAGGCCGTTGGCCGCTTCCTTCATGTCGGTGACGACCGGCGCCAGCAGGTGCGGGATGCCCTGGTACACGGACAGTTCCAGCATCTTCGGGTCGATCATCAGCATCCGCAGGTCCTTCGCGGAGGCCTTGTACAGCAGCGACAGCACCATCGCGTTGACCGCCACCGACTTGCCCGAGCCGGTGGTGCCGGCGACCAGCAGGTGCGGCATGCGCGCGAGGTCGGCCACCGTCGGGCGGCCGGCGATATCCTTGCCCAGCGCCAGGGTGAGCGGGCTGGTCGACTTGTCGTATTCCTTCGAGCGCAGCAGTTCGCTGAGGAAGATCATCTCGCGCTTGGTGTTCGGCGTTTCCAGGCCGATCACCGACTTGCCCGGGATCACGTCGACCACGCGCACCGACTTCACGCTCAGGCCGCGGGCGATGTCCTTGTCCAGCGAACTGATCGAGCTGACCTTGATGCCGGGCGCGGGCTCGATCTCGAAGCGGGTGATCACCGGCCCCGGATAGGCGCCGACCACCTGCGCGTCGATCCGGAAGTCCTTGAGCTTGAACTCGATCTGCCGCGACAGCGTCTCCAGCGTCTCCTCGTCGTAGCCCTTGGGCTGCGGCTTGGGGTCGTCCAGCAGCGACAGCGGCGGCAGGCCGCTGGCGTCGGCGACGTGGAACAGCGGGATCTGCTGCTCGCGCTTGGCGCGTTCGCTCTTCTCGACCACCGGCGCCGGCGGCGGCTCGATCTTCACCGGCTCGCGCTTGGCGCGCTTCTCGGTCTCGACCTTGCGGACCTCCTCGCGCTCCTCGCGCATCGCGCGCGCGGCCTGCCATTCGCTGGCCTGCTGGGTGGATTTGCGGAACAGCGGCGGCAGCTTCATCGCCAGCGCGCCGATCCGGTCCATCACCGCCAGCCACGACAGGCCGGTGGCGAGGGTGACCGAGATCAGCAGCAGCGCGATCAGGAACAGGTTGCCGCCGACCATGCCGAAGCCGCGCAGCAGCGAGTCGCCGACCAGCTTGCCGAGGATGCCGCCTGCGCCGGCCGAGAAGTCCTCGACCGCGCCGATCTTCAGCGTCAGCAGGCCGGTGGTCGCGACCACGAAGCCGACGATGCCGACCAGCCGCAGCGCCGGGCCGAGGTCGGCGTCGCCGTCCCCGTCCGCGTCCATCCCGAACAGCGCGATCCAGGCGATCGCGCCGAGGATCAGCGGCAGCACGAAGGCCACGTAACCGCACAGGTACAGCAGCACGTCCGCCAGCCACGCCCCGACCCGGCCGCCGGCGTTCTCCAGCGGCGCGGTCACGCTGCCCGAATGCGACCAGCCCGGGTCCTGCGGCGAGAAGGTGAACAGACAGACCAGCAGATACAGCAGGAACGGCGCGATCATGATCAGCGGGATGTCGCGGACCAGGCGCTGGCGGGCGGGACTCATCTTCACCGCCTCGGCGGTGGCCGGGCGCCTGGATTTGACGTTGCGATTCGGGAGTTCACGCGCCACTGTCGGCAGTACCTGAAGAATCCATTGCAGATATTTGATCTTACAGGGAAAAGCCGGCGCTTTGCATGCGTCCGGCCACCTCTGCTGCGGGGGCGGGACCGAACGGCGATGCGCACCCGCACGCCCGTTCTGGCCCCGAGGGATGTTAATGCATCGGCTTCGCCGCGGTGGCGGCCCGGCCCCGGCCGGCGCCGGGAGACGATGCCGTATCCTGTCGCCCCGTTCCGCCAGCCAGCGTCATGCGCCTCAACAAGCACATCAGCGACACCGGATTCTGTTCCCGCCGCGAGGCCGACCGCCTGATCGGCGAAGGCCGGGTCACGGTGAACGGCGTCCGCGCGCGCATCGGGGCCGAACTCGGCGAGGGCGACGAGGTCCGGATCGACGGCGAGGCGCTGCGCGCCCGCACCGCCGCCAAGGGCCAGCGCCGGCACGTCTACATCGTCCTCAACAAGCCGGTCGGCGTGACCTGCACCACCGAGGAGCACGTCAAGGGCAACATCGTCGACTTCGTCGGCCACGAGCAGCGGATCTTCCCGATCGGCCGCCTCGACAAGGACTCCGAGGGCATGATCCTGCTGACCAGCAACGGCGACATCGTCAACGCGATCCTGCGCGCCGAGAACAAGCTGGAGAAGGAATACCTGGTCGCCGTGAACCACCGGGTCACCGACGAATTCCTGCGCGGCATGAGCCACGGGGTGCCGATCCACGGCCAGACGACCCTGCCCTGCAAGACCGGCAAGCTGGGGCCGTTCGGCTTCCGGATCGTGCTGACCCAGGGCCTCAACCGGCAGATCCGGCTGATGGCCGCCCACTTCGGCTATCGCGTGAAGCAGCTCGTGCGGGTGCGGATCGGCAGCCTCAAGCTCGGCCACCTCAAGCCCGGGAAGTGGCGCAACCTCACCGACGCCGAACTGCGCGCCCTGCTCCCGAACCACCAGGACTGGTGACCGCCGCTGGCGCGCCGCGATGCAGCGTTCCGCCCGCGGCGCACCCGGCCGGGTTGATCGGGCCTCCCTTGGCTACAATCCTCCCCTTGCCGCGGCGCCCCTGCCGGCGCCGCCCCCGCCCCCACGCGAGACGCCATGAGCACCCCCAAGCACTCCAAGCTGATCATCCTCGGTTCCGGCCCCGCCGGCTGGACCGCCGCCGTCTACGCCGCCCGCGCCAACCTCAAGCCGGTGGTCATCACCGGCCTGCAGATGGGCGGCCAGCTGATGACCACCACCGAGGTCGACAACTGGCCCGGCGACGCCCACGGCCTGATGGGCCCGGACCTGATGGCGCGGATGCAGGCGCACGCCGAACGCTTCGACACCGAGGTGGTGTTCGACCAGATCCACACCGCCGACCTGTCGCAGCGGCCGTTCCGGCTGAAGGGCGACAGCGGCGAGTACACCTGCGACGCGCTGATCGTCGCCACCGGCGCCACCGCCAAGTACCTCGGCCTGCCGTCCGAGGAGGCGTTCAAGGGTCGCGGCGTGTCCGCCTGCGCCACCTGCGACGGCTTCTTCTACAAGGACCAGGACGTGGCGGTGATCGGCGGCGGCAACACCGCGGTCGAGGAAGCGCTGTACCTGTCGAACATCGCCCGCAAGGTCTATCTCGTCCACCGCCGCGACACCCTGCGCGCCGAGAAGATCATGCAGGACAAGCTGTTCGCCAAGGTCCAGGCCGGCAAGATCGAGACCGTGTGGCACCACACCGTCGACGAAGTGCTGGGCGACGACAAGGGCGTCACCGGCGTGCGCCTGAAGTCGATGCTGGACGGCGCCACCCGCGACATCGCCATCCACGGCCTGTTCGTGGCCATCGGTCACACCCCGAACACCACGCTGTTCGAGGGCCAGTTGGCGATGAAGAACGGCTACCTCACCATCCAGACCGGCCTCGACGGCAACGCGACGCAGACCTCGATCGCGGGCGTGTTCGCCGCCGGCGACGTCGCCGACCAGGTCTACCGCCAGGCGATCACCTCCGCCGGCTTCGGCTGCATGGCCGCGCTGGACGCGGAGCGGTTCCTCGACAAGGGCGAGTGAGGCCTGCCCGCGGACGGTCCGGGTAGGCCGTCCGCGCGATCGCCGGGCGGCATTGACCGGACGGCGCTGACCGCGCGGCACTGACCGGGCTCCGGTCGTCCGCGGCGGACCGATGCGCGACGGCGGGTTCTCCGGCATCCTTGTCGCCGCCCCTTCCCACGGATCCTCGGTGCCATGTTGCGGACCAGCATGTTGCGGACCAGCACGGCGTTCGACGACATCGATTTCGCGCTGGTCCACGACTATCTGTCCCGCGAGTCCTACTGGGCCCGCGGGATCCCGGCGGAGACGCTGGCGCGCGCCCTGCGGCATTCGCTGTGCTGCAGCGGCTTCGTCGATGGCCGCCAGGTGGCCTTCGCCCGGGCGGTGACCGACGAGGCGACCTTCGCCTACCTCGCCGACGTGTTCGTGGTCGCCGATCAGCGCGGCCGCGGCCACGGTCGCGCGATCGTCGAGGCGCTGATGGCCGATCCACGCCTGCACGGCCTGCGCCGCTGGCACCTGGTCACTCGCGACATGCAGCCGCTGTACGTGAAACTGGGCTTCGAGCCGCTGTCGCAGCCGGAACGGCACATGCAGCGGCACGATCCGGACGTGTACCTGCGGTCGGTCCGCGACGCATAGCGTCCAGCTTTCGGCATCGCCATACTCGGCCGGGACAGGAGGGACCCATGCGCACCAACTACGTGCTGATCGACTACGAGAACGTCCAACCGAACAACCTGTCGTTGCTGGTGGGGGACCATTTCCGGATCAAGGTTTTCGTAGGCCAGTCACAGGCGTCCCTGCCCTTCGCGCTGGCGGCGGCGATGCAGACCTTCGGCGAGCGCGGCGAGTACGTGAAGATATCCGGACACGGCCGGGACGCGCTCGATTTCCACATCGCGTACTACATCGGGCGCATTTCGGCCACGGAGAAGGACACGTTCTTCCACATCATCTCGAAGGACACCGGCTTCGACCCGCTGATCACGCACCTGAAGGAGTCCGGCATCTTCGCGAAGCGTTCGGCATCGCTCGATGCGATCCCGATCCTGCGCAGCCTGAGCGAAGCCACGCGCGACGAGCAGGTCGATGCCGTCGTGCTGAAGCTCAAGGGGATGGAGAAAAACAAACCGCAACGCGACAGGACGCTGCGCGCGATGATCTCGGCCTGGTTCGGCAACAAGCTGGAGGAAAAGGACCTCGAACGCATCGTTGCAGGACTGTGCCAGCGCCGGATCGTGACCATCGAGGAAGGCAAGGTGCGCTACGCCTTGCCGACATAGGGACCGCCGGATGCACGTGATCGCCCTCGACAGCTTGTCCGAGCTGCCCGCCGCAGCGTGGGACGCCCTCCACGACGGCCGCAATCCGTTCGTCTCGCACGCCTTCCTCGCGGGGCTGGAAACCCACGGCTGCCTGCGCGAGGACTGGGGCTGGACGCCGCTGCACCTGACCCTGTGGGACGGCGAGGCGCTGGTGGCCGCGGCGCCGGGCTACGTGAAGACCAATTCGCACGGCGAGTTCGTGTTCGACCACGCCTGGGCGCGGGCCTATGCGCACCACGGGCAGGACTACTACCCGAAGTGGCTGTGCGCCGTGCCCTATTCGCCGGTGACCGGGCCGCGGCTGCTCGCACGCGACCCGGACGCGCGCGCGGCGCTGGTGCGCGCGATGCCCGCGCTCGCGCGCGAGGCGGGCTGCTCGTCCGCGCACGTGAACTTCCATGCCGACGCCGACGGGGCCGCGTTCGCCGCGGAAGCGCCGGGCGACGGCTGGCTGTCGCGGATCGACCTGCAGTACCACTGGCGCAACGACGCCGGCTGGACGGATTTCGACGGCTTCCTCGCCGCGATGGACCACAAGCACCGCAAGAACATCCGCCAGGAGCGGGCGAAGGTCGCGCGCGCCGGCGTGCGCTTCCGCATCGTCCACGGCGACGAGGCGAGCGAGGCCGACCTGGCGGCCATGCACGGGTTCTACGTGCGCACCTTCGACGACTACGGCAACGCGCCGGCGCTGACCCTGCCGTTCTTCCGCCACCTGGCGCAGGCGCTGCCGCGCGGGCTGGTCCTGTTCCTCGCAGAACTCGACGGCGCGCCGGTCGCGGGCGCGTTCTGCCTGCGCGGCGGCGACACCCTGTACGGCCGCTACTGGGGCGCCTCGCGCACCCTGCCCGGCCTGCATTTCGAGACCTGCTACTACCAGGGCATCGACTACTGCCTGCGCGAGGGGCTGACCCGGTTCGAGCCCGGCGCGCAGGGCGAGCACAAGATCGACCGCGGTTTCCTGCCGAACATCGTGCGCAGCCGGCACTGGATCGCCGAGGCCGGCTTCGCCGACGCCCTCGCCCGCTGGTGCGACGAGGAGGCCGAGGCGACCCGGCGCTGGGCGGCGGAACTGGCGAACCATTCGCCGTTCCGCAGGCCGGCCCCGACACCGGCCCCACCACCGGCCGCGACGCCGTGAGCCTGCGCCTGGCCTGGCTCCCGGCCGACCCGACCGCGCCGTTCCCGCCGCCGGCGACCGCGCTGGAGGACCCGAACGGTTTGCTCGCCGCCGGCGGCGACCTGCATCCGCTGCGACTGCTCAACGCCTACCGGCAGGGCATCTTCCCCTGGTTCTCCGAGGGCGAACCGATCCTGTGGTGGTCGCCCGCCCCGCGCGCGGTGTTCCGCACCGACGGCCTGCACCTGTCGCGGCGCGACCGGCGCACGCTGCGCGGTTCGGGCTGGATCGCGCGCGCCGACACCGCGTTCGCCGAGGTCGTCCGCGCCTGCGCCGGCATGCCGCGCCGCGGCCAGGACGGGACCTGGATCACCGCCGGCATGCAGGCGGCGTACTGCGAACTGCACCGGCTCGGGCACGCCCACAGCGTCGAGGTCTTCGACCCCGACGGACGACTGGTCGGCGCGATCTACGGCGTCGCGATCGGCCGGATGTTCTTCGGCGAGAGCATGGTCAGCCTGGTGTCCGGAGGCTCGAAGGCCGCGCTGGCCGCCCTCGCCCACCGCCTCGCGACGTGGGGCTGGCCGCTGATCGACGCGCAGGTCGAGCATCCGCACCTGGCGCGGCTCGGGGCCGAAGCCTGGCCGCGGGACCGCTTCCTGGCGGCGATCGCCACGCTGACCGCCGCGCCGGGACGGATCGGCGCGTGGACCGGCGCTTTCGGCGCGATGCCGGCGTCCGAGTTCGCCTGAGTCTCCGGCGTTTTGCGCGAACCGCCCGTTCGTGGCAGAATACGCGGCTTCGTCGGGCCATTCGCCCGGCCTCACCACGATGCAGGGCGCATGGCGAAAGACGACGTCATCGAATTCGAAGGGACCGTTTCCGAAACGCTCCCGAACACCATGTTCCGAGTGAAGCTCGAGAACGGGCACGAAATCATTGCCCACATCTCGGGCCGGATGCGCAAGAACTACATCCGCATCCTCACCGGCGACAAGGTCAAGGTCGAGATGACCCCCTACGACCTGACCAAGGGTCGCATCACGTATCGCATGAAGTGATGCCTGCAACCAATTGAAAACAAAGGCGGCCAATGGCCGCCTTTGTCGTTTCGGGATCAAGCTCCCCGGCGCGGCGACGGCCTCACTCGACCGTCGCCGGCAGCAGCTTCTCCGGCTCGGCCTGAGCCTCGACCACCAATTCGTCGTCGCGCACGTCGATCGACACCCGACCGCCGTTCATCAGCTTGCCGAACAGCAGTTCGTCCGCCAGCGGCCGCTTGATCCGGTCCTGGATGACCCGGGCCATCGGCCGCGCGCCCATCAGCGGGTCGAAGCCGTGCTCGGCCAGCCAGTCGCGGGCCGCCGGGGTGGCCGACAGCGACACGTCCTTCTCGTGCAGCAGGGATTCCAGCTCGATCAGGAACTTGTCCACGACCCGGAGGATGTGGTCGAAGCCCAGCGCCTGGAACTGCACCACCGCATCGAGGCGGTTGCGGAATTCCGGGCTGAAGCTGCGGCGGATGATCTCCATCGCGTCGGTGCTGTGGTCCTGCTTGGTGAAGCCGATCGACCGCCGCGCCGCCTGCACCGCGCCGGCGTTGGTGGTCATCACCAGGACCACGTTGCGGAAATTCGCCTCGCGGCCGTTGGTGTCGGTCAGGATCCCGCGGTCCATCACCTGCAGCAGGATGTTGAAGATGTCCGGATGGGCCTTCTCGACCTCGTCCAGCAGCAGCACGCAGTGCGGCGTCTTGACGATCTTCTCGGTCAGCAGGCCGCCCTGGTCGAAGCCGACGTAGCCCGGGGGCGCGCCGATCAGGCGGCTCACCGAATGCGGCTCCATGTACTCGCTCATGTCGAACCGGACCAGTTCGATCCCGAGCTGCAGCGCGAGCTGGCGGGTGACCTCGGTCTTGCCGACGCCGGTCGGTCCGGCGAACAGGAAGCTGCCGATCGGCTTGTCCGGGTTCGCCAGCCCCGAGCGCGCGAGCTTGATCGCCGCGGTCAGGGTGTCGATCGCCGGATCCTGGCCGAAGATCACCATCTTCAGGTTGCGCTCGAGGTGCTGCAGCACGTCCTTGTCGGACGCGCTGACCTGCTTGGGCGGGATCCGCGCCATCTTGGCGATGATCAGCTCGACCTCCTCGACGTCGATCCGCTGCTTGCGGGACTCCGGCGCCAGCAACTGCTGGCGCGCGCCGGCCTCGTCCATCACGTCGATGGCCTTGTCCGGCAGCAGGCGGTCGTTGAGGTGCTTGACCGACAGGTCGACCGCCGCTTGGATGGCGTCGTCGGCGTAGGTCACGTTGTGGTGCGCCTCGTAGCGCGGCCGCAGGCCGCGCAGGATCTCCACCGCTTCGCCGACGGTCGGCTCGACCACGTCGATCTTCTGGAAGCGGCGGGCCAGCGCCCGGTCCTTCTCGAAGATGCCGCGGTATTCCTGGAACGTCGTCGAACCGATGCAGCGCAGGTCGCCCGACGCCAGCGCCGGCTTGATCAGGTTGCTGGCGTCCATGGTGCCGCCGCTGGCCGAGCCCGCGCCGATGATGGTGTGGATCTCGTCGACGAACAGGACCGCGTGCGGGATCTTCTTCAGCGCGGCCAGCACCGACTTCAGGCGCTTCTCGAAGTCGCCGCGGTACTTGGTGCCGGCGACCAGCGCGCCGAGGTCCAGCGAATAGATGGTCGCGTCGGCGAGCACGTCCGGCACTTCGCCGTCGACGATGCGGCGCGCCAGGCCTTCGGCCAGCGCGGTCTTGCCGACGCCGGCCTCGCCGACGTAGAGCGGGTTGTTCTTGCGCCGGCGGCACAGCACCTGGATGGTGCGCTCGATCTCCTCGGCGCGGCCGACCAGCGGGTCGATCCGGCCTTCGCGGGCCATCTGGTTGAGGTTGGTCGCGAATTCGCCCAGCGGATCGTTGCGGCCTTCGCCGCCCTCGCCCGCCTCGCCGCCCTGTTCGCCGGCCTCGGGCGCCGGCTGCGACGGCAGGTCGCCGGCCTTGGTGATGCCGTGGGACAGGAAATTGACGACGTCCAGCCGGGTCACGCCCTGCTGGTTGAGGTAGTAGACGGCGTAGGAATCCTTTTCGCCGAAGATCGCGACCAGGACGTTGGCGCCGGCGACCTCGGTCTTGCCCGAGGACTGGACGTGGTAGACCGCCCGCTGCAGCACGCGCTGGAAGCCCAGGGTGGCCTGGGTGTCGCGCGCGTCGCCCTCGGGCAGGGTCGAGACGGACGTCGAGATCGCGTGCTCCAGGTCGGCGCGCAGGCGCTGGAAATCCACGCCGCAGGCCTTGAGCACGCCCTCGGCGGAAGGATTGTCGATGAGCGCCAGCAACAGGTGCTCGACGGTCATGTACTCGTGCCGCGCCTCGCGGGCGTGCTTGTAGCACTGGCCGATGGCGAATTCGAGATCTTTGCTGAACATGGTCGCTGCCGCCCTCCGAGAAGTTCTGCCGTTCGAGTCCGGAACCGACGTCCCGCGGCAGCGGTGGGTCGAATCTGGACACGGGAATCAGAATGGGTCGCCCCACCCTGACGCGAAATACCGGGGATCCGGAACACTGCGTCGTGCCGGAACGCCGCAATCGCGGCGTTCCCGTCCATGCGTCACGACAATGAGCCGTCGTGTGCCCGGATGCAAGCATGCAAGTTCCGCGCCAGAAGGCGCGATCGATCGATACCGCGTCGGCCGGAGTTGGGGCCTGGGTCAGGCCTTTTCCATGGTGCACAGCAGCGGATGCTGGTTCATCCGTGCGAATTCGTTCACCTGGGCGACCTTGGACTCGGCGATCTCGCGGGTGAACACCCCGCAGACGCCGCGGCCGCGGGTGTGGACGTGGAGCATGACCTGGGTCGCCTTCTCCAGCGGCATGGAGAAGAAACGCGTCAGCACTTCCACCACGAAGTCCATCGGGGTGTAGTCGTCGTTCAACAGCAGGACCGAGTACAGCGGCGGTCGCGCCAGCTCGGGCTTGCTGGCCTCGACGGCGACGCCATGCCCGTGATCGGATTCGTGTTCTGGATGGCCGGCCATCCGCGAATTATACGGCGCACGGTACGTGCCCGACGACGGGCATGGCGCGGCGCCGGACGATCGCGACGCGGACGGGCGGATCGACTCGGCGCCGGTCGACTCGCGGCGCGCCGGGGCCGCCCCCGACCCGGGCCGGGCGTCCCGCGACCGGCGTCGCACCGCGCCATCGCATCGATCGACGGCGACGCCGCGTCCGGCGGAGGCGATGCGGGCATGCCGCCCGACGGCGGTGCGCGATCGTGCGATCCACCGGCAAGCGATCCACCGGCGCGCGATCGCCGGTCGATCCGGCCGTCGTGGCTCGTGCGGGCGGACGCGCGCGGGGCGCCACCCCCGCATCTGCGGGGGGCCGGAAGGCCGCCGGACCGTGGACGACGGTCCGGCGGTCGGGACACAATGCCGACCGCAGACGGCCGTCCCGGCCGTCCTCTCAAAGGGGAATCGTTCATGTCGCTGGTTCGTACCTCGGTCATCGCCTCCACGCTGTTCGCCGCCGCGCTCGCGCTGGCGCCCGCCGCCCACGCCGAGGACGCCTCGGTGAAGTCCCGGCTCGATGCCCAGGGCATCAAGTATTCGGTCGACGACGACGGCGACTTCAAGGTCACCTACAACTACAGCAAGGAAGGCCGGACCCAGCTGGTGTTCGTCAGCGGCGGCACCGAAAGCGTCGGCGGCTACAGCATCCGCGAGGTCTTCGCGCCGGCGGCGCGGATCGAGAAGGACGGCATCAACGGCGCCAAGGCGCTGGAACTGCTCGGCGAGAGCCGCAAGAACAAGCTGGGGAGCTGGGAGATCGGCGGCGACGTGCTGTATTTCGTGATCAAGCTGCCCGACTCGATCAACGCCGCCCAGCTCGAGGCCGCGATGGACATCGCCGCCGAGACCGCGGACGACATGGAGATCAAGTTCAGCGGCGACCGCGACGACCTCTGAGGTCGACCGAAGGCCGATGACCTATCGCGAAGGCCGTTTCTGGCAGCCGGACGTGACCGTGGCCACCGTGGTGGTGGCCGACGGTCGCCTGCTGTGCGTCGAGGAACGGGTCAACGGCCGCCTGGTGCTCAACCAGCCGGCCGGCCATCTCGAACCCGACGAAAGCCTGCAGGACGCGGCCCTGCGCGAGACCCGCGAGGAAACCGGCTGGGACGTGCGCCTGACCGGCTTCCTCGGCGCCTACCAGTGGAAGGCGCCGGAGACCGGCCGCCACTACCTCCGCTTCGGCTTCGCCGCCGAACCCGACCGGCACGACCCAGCGCGGCCGCTCGACGACGGCATCGTCCGCGCGCTGTGGATGACGCCGGAGGAGCTGCTCGACGCCCGCGACCGGCATCGCAGCCCGCTGGTCTGGCAGGTGGTCGCCGACCACCTCGCCGGCCACCGTTTCCCGCTGTCGCTGCTGCGACACCCCGTCTGAGCGGGCGCATGGCCGCCCCGCGGATCATCGTCGGCATGTCCGGCGGCGTCGATTCCTCGGTCGCCGCGCTGGTCCTGCGCGACGCAGCGCTGGCCGGCGGACCCGCCGTCGCCGGCCTGTTCATGACCAACTGGGCCGACGACGGCAGCGGCGACTGCCGCGCCGAAGACGACCGCCGCGACGCGGTCGCGGTCTGCGGCCGGCTCGGCCTGCCGATCCACTTCCGCGATTTCTCGAAGGAATACTGGGCCGGCGTGTTCGAGCATTTCCTGGCCGAATACGCTGCCGGGCGCACGCCCAACCCGGACGTGCTGTGCAACCGCGAGATCAAGTTCAAGCATTTCCTCGACGCCGCCCGCGAACTGGGCGCCGACGCGATCGCCACCGGGCACTACGCGCGGGTCGATGCGCACGACGGTGCCTGGCGGCTGCTGCGCGCCGTGGACCGGAGCAAGGACCAGAGCTACTTCCTGCACCAGCTCGGGCAGTCGCAACTGGCGGCGACCTGGTTCCCGCTGGGCGGGCTGATCAAGACCGAGGTGCGCTACATGGCCGCCGACGCCGGGCTGCCGACCGCGGCGAAGAAGGACTCGACCGGCATCTGCTTCATCGGCGAGCGCGACTTCCGCAGCTTCCTGTCGCAGTACCTGCCGGCCAGGCCCGGGCCGATGGTCACGCCGGACGGCCGCCGCATCGGCGAACACCCGGGCGTGTTCTATTTCACGCTCGGCCAGCGCGAGGGGCTGCACATCGGCGGCGTGAAGGGCTTCGCCGCCGCGCCGTGGTTCGTGGTCGGCAAGCGGGTGACGGACAACACCCTCATCGTCGACCAGGGCAGCGATTCGCCGTACCTGTTCTCGCGCCGGCTGTGGACCGAGCCCGCGCACTGGATCGCCGGCGCGCCGCCGGCGCGGGCGTTCGCCTGCACCGCGCAGACGCGCTACCGCCAGCGCGACGAAGCCTGCACGGTCGAGGTCCGCGACGACGGCACGCTGGCGGTGGGCTTCGCCGACCCGCAGCGCGCGGTCACGCCCGGGCAGTCGCTGGTGCTCTACGACGGCGAGGTCTGCCTCGGCGGCGCGGTGATCGCCGCCACCGATGCGCCGCTGGAGGATGCGGCGTCCGCCCGCGCCTGACCGCAGCGCGCTTCCCGGCTATCCTGTCGGGATGACGACACCGGATCTCCGTTCCCGCACGCTGGCCCTCGCCGGCCTGCTCCAGTCCCTCAAACTCGTGCGCCAGATCGCCGACACCGGCCATGCCGACGCCGACGGCGAGCGCGCCATGCTCGACAGCGTGTTCCGGATCGACGCGGAGACCGCCGATGCGGTCTACGGCGGCGCACCGGCGCTGCGCAACGGGCTGAAGCTCCTGCACGCGCAACTGACCGATCGCGGGGGCGACGAGTCGCTGTCGCGGCTCGGCCTGTCGGTCCTGCGGATCGAACGCGGCTTCGTCGCCGACCAGGCGATGGCCCGCCGCATCGGCGACGCCCTGCGCGACCTGCAGGCGACGGCCGAGCGCCAGGGCAGCCTGCACCCGGACGTCATCGGCCGCCTCGGGCGGCTCTACGCCGACACCATCAGCCACCTGCAGCCCAAGGTCATCGTCCACGGCAACCCGCACTACCTGCAGCAGCCGGACGTCGTCGCCGAGATCCGCGCGCTGCTGCTCTCGGCGCTGCGCTCCGCGGTGCTCTGGCGGCAGATGGGCGGCAGCTACTGGGATTTCGTGTTCCGGCGCCGGGCGATGGCGCGGATGGCGGAAGACGAACTGGGCTGAAGCCGGGGCCGGAACGGTCGCTGTTATCCTGCTGACGCCGTCGGCCGTCATCGCATCGGTACGGCGGCTTCCCATCCGCGAAAAGGAATCGCCCATGCACACGTTCCCGTTCCGCAAGCTGCTCCCGGTGTTCGCCGCGCTGCTGCTCACGACCGTTTCCGCGCAGGCCTACGGCCCCGAGGAGTCTGTGTCGGTCACCAGCCACTACGACGCGAACGGAGCGCTCGTCGGCGTCGAAGCCTACGGCCCCTGCGGTTTCCCGCTGTACGGCTCGACCGGCGCCTACAGCACCCAGCGCGTGATCAGTTGCGGCGAGATCGACGAGGTCGAACTGCCCTTCTGAGCGTCATCGCCTCCATTTCGAAACAGGAAGCCCGGCGTTCGCCGGGCTTTTCTGTTCCGATAGAGCGGCGTCAGCCCGCCGGGACCCGCGTCGGAGGTATCAGCGGCCTGAAGGCCGCTCTACCGAGCCGTCGGATCACGCCGCGACCGTGTCCGCCACGTCCTTGTAGTCGGCGATCCGGTCGAAGTTCATGTAGCGGTAGATCTCCGCGCCCTTCTCGTTGATCACGCCGATGTCGGCCATGTACTCGGCCTTGGTCGGGATGCGGCCCAGGCGCGAGCAGATCGCCGCCAGCTCGGCGGAACCGAGGTAGACGTTCGAATTCTTGCCCAGGCGGTTCGGGAAGTTGCGGGTCGAGGTCGAGAACACGGTCGCGCCCTCGCGCACCTGCGCCTGGTTGCCCATGCACAGCGAGCAGCCCGGCATTTCCATGCGCGCGCCCGCCGTGCCGAAGGTGCCGTAATGGCCTTCCTTGGTCAGCTCGGACGCGTCCATCTTGGTCGGCGGCGCGACCCACAGGCGGGTCGGGATGTCGCGCTTGCCTTCCAGCAGCTTCGCCGCGGCGCGGAAGTGGCCGATGTTGGTCATGCACGAGCCGATGAACACCTCGTCGATCACCGCGCCGGAGACTTCCGACAGGGTCTTCACGTCGTCCGGGTCGTTCGGGCAGGCCACGATCGGCTCGTGGACGTCGGCCAGGTCGATCTCGATCACCGCGGCGTATTCGGCGTCGGCGTCGGGTTCGAGCAGCTGCGGGTCGGCGAGCCACGCCTCCATCTTGGCGATGCGACGGGCCAACGAGCGCGCGTCCTGGTAGCCCTCGGCGATCATCCACTTCAGCAGGGTGATGTTGCTGGTGAGGTATTCGATGATCGGGGCCTTGTCCAGGCGCACGGTGCAACCGGCGGCGGAGCGCTCGGCCGAGGCGTCGGACAGCTCGAACGCCTGTTCCACCTTGAGGTCCGGCAGGCCTTCGATCTCGAGGATGCGGCCGGAGAAGATGTTCTTCTTGCCCTGCTTGGCGACGGTCAGCAGGCCCTGCTTGATCGCGTACAGCGGGATCGCGTTGACCAGGTCGCGCAGGGTCACGCCCGGCTGCATCTCGCCCTTGAAGCGGACCAGCACCGATTCGGGCATGTCCAGCGGCATCACGCCGGTGGCGGCGGCGAAGGCGACGAGGCCGGAGCCGGCCGGGAAGCTGATGCCGACCGGGAAGCGGGTGTGCGAGTCGCCGCCGGTGCCGACGGTGTCGGGCAGCAGCATGCGGTTGAGCCAGGAGTGGATCACGCCGTCGCCCGGGCGCAGCGAAACGCCGCCGCGGGTCGAGATGAATTCCGGCAGCGTGTGGTGGGTCTTCACGTCGACCGGCTTGGGATAGGCCGCGGTGTGGCAGAACGACTGCATCACCAGGTCGGCGGAGAAGCCGAGGCAGGCCAGGTCCTTCAGCTCGTCGCGGGTCATCGGGCCGGTGGTGTCCTGCGAGCCGACCGAGGTCATCTTCGGTTCGCAGTAGGCGCCCGGACGGATGCCCTTCCCTTCCGGCAGGCCGCAGGCGCGGCCGACCATCTTCTGCGCCAGCGAGAAGCCCTTGCCGCTGTCGGCGGGCTGCTGCGGCAGCCGGAACAGGGTCGACGGCGCCAGGCCCAGCGCCTCGCGCGCCTTGCCGGTCAGGCCGCGGCCGATGATCAGCGGGATGCGGCCGCCGGCGCGCACTTCGTCCAGCAGCACGTCGGACTTCAGCACGCTCTCGGCGATCTGGCGACCGTCCTTGAACGCGGTGACCTTGCCGCTGGCGTGGTCGATCTTCAGTTCGACCACGTCGCCCATGTGCATGTCGGCGACGTCGATCTCCAGCGGCAGCGCGCCGGCGTCTTCCATCGTGTTGTAGAAGATCGGGGCGATCTTCGAGCCCAGGCAGACGCCGCCGAAACGCTTGTTCGGGATGAACGGGATGTCCTCGCCGGTCCACCACAGCACCGAGTTGGTCGCGGACTTGCGGCTGGAGCCGGTGCCGACCACGTCGCCGACGTAGGCGACCAGGTGGCCCTTGGCCTTGAGGTCGAGGATCTGCTGGATCGGGCCGCGCTTGCCGTCTTCCTCCGGCACGAACGGCGCGGCCTCGCGCTTGTTCTTGAGCATCGCCAGCGCGTGCATCGGGATGTCCGGGCGCGTGGTCGCGTCGGGCGCGGGCGAGAGGTCGTCGGTGTTGGTCTCGCCGGGCACCTTGAACACGGTGATGGTCAGCGACGACGGCACTTCCGGCCGGCTGGTGAACCATTCGGCGTCGGCCCAGCTCTGCAGCACGGCCTTCGCATTCGCGTTGCCGGCCTTGGCCTTCTCTTCCACGTCGTGGAAGGCGTCGAACATCAGCAGGGTGTGCTTGAGCGCGTTGGCGGCGATGGCGCCGACCTCGGCGTCGTCCAGCAGCTCGATCAGCGGATGGATGTTGTAGCCGCCGAGCATGGTGCCGAGCAGCTCGGTGGCGCGCGCGCGGTCGATCAGCGGGCAGGCTTCCTTGCCGAAGGCGACGGCGGCGAGATAGGACGCCTTGACCTTGGCGGCGTCGTCGACGCCGGCCGGCACCCGGTTTTCGATCAGATCGACCAGGAAGCTTTCCTCGCCGGCCGGCGGGGCCTTCAGCAGTTCGATGACCTCGGCGGTCTGCTGCGCGGTCAGCGGCAGCGGCGGGATGCCGAGCGCGGCGCGTTCGGCGACATGTTGGCGGTAGGCGGCGAGCATGCGGGGACTCCTGGGAAAGCGGACGTGGGAATGTCGGGAATATCGGGGAATGACGGACTCAGGCGGCGGGCACCACCAGCTTGAGCCCCTTGAAGTAGTCGCGGAAGAATCGGTCGTCGCGGGTGATCAGTCCATTGCACTGTAGTAGCGCATGGGCGCCGATCAGGAAGTCGGCGGTGGCGCGCGCGGGGGCGGCGGGCGCGGCGCCGCCGGCGACGCTGCGCTGGCGATGCCGGCGCTGCATCTCGCCGGCGCGCAGGGCGGACTTGGCCTCGACCGGGCTGAAGCGGATGCTCATCTCCTCCAGCACCGACAGGGCCTCGGCGCCGTCGCGCAGGGCGGCGCAGACCTCGGCCAGCGCGACCTCGCAGACCACCACCGGGCCGGCGCTGAGGCACTGGCGCAGGCAGGCTTCGGCGGCGTCGGCATGCGGCCCGTCGGTGAGCAGGTCGATCAGCACCGGGGCGTCGACGGCGATCATTCGGCGGGCGCCTCGTCGGCGACGTCGCCGCGCACCGCGCGGACCGCGGCGTCGGCGCTGTCGAAGCCGTCCAGCCGGAAGCGGCCGCGGGCGCGGGACACGGCGTCGTCCACGGACTTGCGCAGCACGATCCGGCTGCCTTCCAGCTCGACCTTGAGCACGCTGCCCTTGGTCAGGCCCAGCGCGTCGCGGACCGCCTTGGGCAGGGTGATCTGGCCGCGTTCGGCGACGGTGGCTTCCATCGGCGGCTCCCGGCTGAAGTATGTCGATATCTTACATACTTTTCCTTGCATACTCCACGAGCGGTCGTGCAACACGCCGTCCGCCCGGGGTGTCCTGCGGTCGTCGCCGCGACGGGGGATAATCGCCCCATCCCCCACCCGGAGCCCGCCATGACCGATTCCTTCGGCACCCGCAGCCATCTGGAGGTCGGCGGCCGCCGGCTCGCCTATTTCAGCCTGCCGGCCCTGGAACGCCGCTTCGGCCCGCTCGACCGCCTGCCCTACTCGCTGAAGATCCTGCTGGAGAACCTGCTCCGCCACGAGGACGGGACCAGCGTGCTGCCGGCGCACATCGAGGCGGTGGCGACCTGGGACCCGGCGAAGGAACCCGACACCGAGATCGCGTTCATGCCCGCCCGCGTGGTGCTGCAGGACTTCACCGGCGTGCCCTGCGTGGTCGACCTGGCGGCGATGCGCGACGCGATGGTCGCCCTCGGCGGCGATCCGAAGCGGATCAATCCGCAGATCCCGTCGGAACTGGTGATCGACCACTCGGTCCAGGTCGACGTCTACGGCAAGGCCGACGCGCTGGACCTCAACGGCCGCATCGAATTCGAGCGCAACCGCGAGCGCTACGGCTTCCTGCGCTGGGGCCAGAAGGCGTTCGACGACTTCAAGGTGGTGCCGCCGAACACCGGCATCGTCCACCAGGTGAACCTCGAGCATCTCGCCCGGGTGGTGATGGCGCGCGAGCTCGACGGCGAGGCCACCGCCTTCCCCGACACCGTGTTCGGCACCGACAGCCACACCACCATGATCAACGGCATCGGCGTGCTCGGCTGGGGCGTGGGCGGGATCGAGGCGGAGGCGGCGATGCTCGGCCAGCCCTCGTCGATGCTGATCCCGCAGGTCGTCGGCTTCCGCCTCACCGGCCGGCTGCCCGAGGGCAGCACCGCGACCGACCTGGTGCTCACCGTCACCCAGATGCTGCGCAAGCACGGCGTGGTCGGCAAGTTCGTCGAATTCTTCGGCGACGGCCTGCAGCACCTGCCGCTGGCCGATCGCGCGACCATCGCCAACATGGCGCCCGAATACGGCGCGACCTGCGGCATCTTCCCGATCGACGCCGAGTCGCTGAACTACCTGCGCCTGTCGGGGCGCGACGCCGACCAGATCGCGCTGGTCGAGGCCTACGCCAAGGCCCAGGGCCTGTGGCACGCGCCCGACAGCCCGCATCCGCAGTTCTCCTCGACCCTGGCCCTGGACCTCGGCGACGTGCGGCCCTCGCTGGCCGGTCCCAAGCGCCCGCAGGACCGGGTGCTGCTGGAAGGCGTCCAGGCGGACTATCGCGCCCAGCTCGGCGGGCTCACCGCCTCGCGCACGGCGAAACGGCCGTCGGCCGAAGCGGTGTCGGATTTCGTCGAGGAAGGCGGCGGACAGCCGCAATCGGCGCACCTCGCGGCCAGCCCGCGCATCCGCGTGCGCCTGCAGGACCGCGACTGCGAGCTGACCGACGGCTCGGTGGTGATCGCGGCGATCACCTCCTGCACCAACACCTCCAACCCGGCGGTGATGCTCGGCGCGGGCCTGCTCGCCCGCAACGCCGTCGCCCGCGGCCTGAAGCCGGCGCCGTGGGTGAAGACCTCGCTGGGCCCGGGCTCGCGCGTGGTCACCGACTACCTGCACAAGGCCGGCGTGCTGGACGATCTCGAAGCCCTCGGCTTCTACGTCGTCGGCTACGGCTGCACCACCTGCATCGGCAACTCCGGCCCGCTGCCGGACGCGGTGTCGAAGGCGATCGCCGAGGGCGAACTGGTCGTGGCGTCGGTGCTCTCGGGCAACCGCAATTTCGAGGGCCGCGTGCATCCCGAGGTGAAGATGAACTACCTCGCCTCGCCGCCGCTGGTCGTGGCCTACGCCCTCGCCGGCACCGTCGACATCGACCTCACCCGGGAACCGCTCGGCACCGACGGCGACGGCCGGCCGGTGTTCCTGCGCGACCTGTGGCCGAGCGCGAAGGAGATCGGCGACCTGATCGCGGCGACCCTGGGCCCGGAGATGTTCGCCCGCAACTACGCCGACGTGTTCGCCGGCGACAGCCGCTGGAACGCGATCGCGACCCCCGGCGGCGACGCCTACGCCTGGGACCCGGCCTCGACCTACATCAAGCATCCGCCCTACTTCACCGGCATGACCCTGTCGATCGGGCGGATCGAGGACGTCCACGGCGCCCGCGTCCTCGGCCTGTTCGGCGACTCGATCACCACCGACCACATCTCGCCGGCCGGCAGCATCAAGCCGAGCTCGCCGGCGGGGCTGTTCCTGCAGTCGCGCGGCGTGCAGCCGGCCGATTTCAACAGCTACGGCTCACGCCGCGGCAACGACGACGTGATGGTCCGCGGCACCTTCGCCAACATCCGGATCAAGAACCTGATGCTGGGCGGCGAGGAAGGCGGCAACACCCTGCACTACACCGCCGCCGGGCGCGCACCCGTCGGGAGCACGGCCGCCGAAAAAATGCCGATCTACGACGCGGCCATGCGCTACAAGGCCGAGGGCGTGCCGCTGGTGGTGCTGGCCGGCAAGGAATACGGCACTGGCTCCAGCCGCGACTGGGCGGCGAAGGGCACCTACCTGCTCGGCGTCCGCGCGGTGATCGCCGAGAGCTTCGAGCGCATCCACCGCTCCAACCTGGTCGGCATGGGCGTGCTGCCGCTGCAGTTCGAGGACGGCCAGAACGCCGCCTCGCTGGGGCTGGACGGCTCCGAAGTGTTCGACATCACCGGCCTGGCCGACGGCGCCTCGCGCACCGCCGACGTGGTCGCCCGCCGGACCGACGGCAGCGAACGCCGGTTCTGGGTACGGGTGCTGCTGCTGACCCCGAAGGAAGTCGAGTACTTCCGCCACGGCGGCATCCTGCACTACGTCCTCCGCCAGCTCGCGACCCTTTGAGGACGGCGTTTCCGGCAACGGGCGGAAGCCCGGCCCTCGCGCACGGCGCGAGGGCGCTCGCCGGCGCGCGAACCGGTGGTTCGCCAGCGCGCCGCCTCGCCCACCACGGCGGCATCCTGCACGACGTCCTCCGCCAGCTCGCGACCCTTTGAGGACGGCGTTTCCGGCAACGGGCGGAAGCCCGGCCCTCGCGCACGGCGCGAGGGCGCTCGCCGGCGCGCGAACCGGTGGTTCGCCAGCGCGCCGCCTCGCCCACCACGGCGGCATCCTGCACGACGTCCTCCGCCAGCTCGCGACCCTTTGAGGACGGCGTTTTCGGCGATGGGCGGAAGCCCGGCCCTCGCGCACGGCGCGAGAGCGCTCGCCGGCGCGCGAACCGGTGGCCCGGGGAGCGGCGACCGCCGGTCGACGATATTCCCCGGACGCCTCGCGACGGCCCATGGAAGGCCGCGCCCCCGCGGCTTGCGGCCCCCCGGGGCCTATGCTCCAATCCGGAAGACCATCCAGAGCCGCACAGCGGCCGCATGCACAACTCCCGGGGAGGGAACTGAATGAATTCCGAGCGTCAGTGGCTTGCGAGCTACCCCGCGGGCGTAGCCGCCGAAGTCGATGTCGAAGCGTACTCGTCGATCGTCGCGGTCCTGCAGTCTTCCCTGGAGAAGTACCGGGACCGCGTCGCCTTCAGCAACTCGCCCAGCGGCAAGCCCATCCTCGGGCGTTCCATCACCTACGCCGAGGTCGATCTCTACAGCAAACAGTTCGCCGCCTACCTGCTCGGCGAGCTGAAGCTCAAGAAGGGCGACCGGGTCGCGGTGATGATGCCCAACTGCCTGCAGTATCCGATCGCCATCTTCGGCATCCTGCGCGCGGGCCTCACGGTGGTGAACGTCAATCCGATGTACACGCCGCGCGAGCTCAAGCACCAGCTCGTCGACTCCGGCGCCAGCGCGATCCTCGTGCTCGACAACTTCGGCCGCACCGTGCAGGAGGTCGTCGCCGACACCCCGGTCAAGCAGGTCATCACCACCGGCGTCGGCGACATGCTCGGCTTCCCGCGCGGCGCGATCGTCAACTTCGTCGTGAACAACGTGAAGAAGGCGGTGCCGGATTACGAGATTCCCGGGGCGATCCGCTTCAGGAACGCCCTCACCCTCGGCCAGATGCACGAACTGCCCGAAGTGCAGATCGCGGCCGGCGACATCGCCTTCCTGCAGTACACCGGCGGCACGACCGGCGTCGCCAAGGGCGCGATGCTGACCCACCGCAACCTCGTCGCGAACATGCAGCAGGCCGCGGCCTGGGTGGCCGGCATGACCCGGGAGGGCAGCGAGCTGATCATCACCGCGCTGCCGCTGTACCACATCTTCGCGCTGACCGCGAACTGCCTGGTGTTCATGAAACTGGGCGCGCGCAACCACCTCATCACCAACCCGCGCGACATGCCGGGCTTCGTGCGCGAGCTGTCGGGGATCCCGTTCACCGCCATCACCGGCGTCAACACGCTGTTCAACGGCCTGCTGAACACCCCCGGGTTCGACAAGATCGACTTCTCCCACCTCCGCCTGACCCTCGGCGGCGGCATGGCGGTCCAGCGCGCCGTCGCCGAACGCTGGAAGCAGATCACCGGCTGCACCCTGGTCGAGGCCTACGGCCTGACCGAGACCTCGCCCGCGGCCTGCATGAATCCGCTCGACCTGCCCGAATACAACGGCGCGATCGGCCTGCCGATCCCCTCGACCGACGCCTGCGTCATGGACGAGGAAGGTCGTCGCCTCGGCGTCGGCGAAGTCGGCGAGCTGTGCATCAAGGGGCCGCAGGTGATGAAGGGCTACTGGCAGCGCCCGGAGGAAACCGGCCAGGTGCTCGGCGCCGACGGCTGGCTGCACACCGGCGACATGGCGAAGATGGATGAAAACGGTTTCTTCTACATCGTCGACCGCAAGAAGGACATGATCCTGGTGTCCGGCTTCAACGTGTACCCGAACGAGATCGAGGACGTCATCGCGCTGATGCCCGGCGTGCTCGAAGTGGCCGCCGTCGGCGTGCCGGACGACAAGTCGGGCGAAGCGGTCAAGGTCGTGATCGTCAAGAAGGATCCCGCGCTGACCGCCGAGCAGGTGAAGGCGCACGCGCGCGAGAACCTGACCGGCTACAAGCAGCCCAGATACATCGAATTCCGGACCGAGCTGCCGAAAACGAACGTCGGCAAGATCCTGCGGCGCGAACTGCGCGAAAAACCAGAAAGCACTTGATTAGCGATGAGTTAGCGAAAACCGTCGCAATTCGCCAGAAAGACCGGGAAATATTCCCGGTCTTTTTTTTTGACTTTTGCTCAACTTGAAGTTTCACTGAATTCAGAGCATATAAGCGACACCCGGGCTACCACTTTCTCGCCGACATGCATCGGGCCGCCCGACCCACGCATGCCCTCTACCCTCAGGGGAATATTTCCATGACCAACGTCGAAAAGCTCCACATCGCCCCCCGTTACAACGCCCTCGCCGTCCGCGACGATGCCGAGCGCGCCGTCTACTGGTGCCGCATGCATGCCGACCTCGCCCATACGCCGGGCCGGGCCTGTTTCAAACCGCAGCTGGTCGACGAAATCCTGCATTACCAGCAGGCGCTGGCCGATCGCATCCGCATCGAACAGTCGCGGGGCAGTCACCAGCTCGCGCACGTGGTGCTGGCTTCGGAATCCGACGTGTTCAATCTCGGCGGCGATCTCGAACTGTTCTGCCGCGCGATCCGCAGCAAGGATCGCAATACCCTGCTGGGCTACGCACGCCAGTGCGTCCGTGGCGTGCATGCATTCCACGACGGTCTTGGCGTCGGCGCCCACACCATCGCGCTGGTCCAGGGCGATGCGCTCGGCGGCGGTTTCGAGGCCGCGCTCAGTTGCCACACCATCGTCGCCGAGGAAGGCGTCGGCATGGGCCTGCCGGAAGTGCTGTTCGACCTCTTCCCGGGCATGGGCGCCTATTCGTTCCTGTGCAAGCGCATCGCTCCGCACCAGGCCGAGAAGCTCATGCTGGAAGGCAACGTCTACGGCAGCGAAGAGCTCCACCGCATGGGCCTGGTCGATGTGCTCGTGCCTCGCGGCGAAGGTCCGCAGGCGGTCGAGGACATCATCCGAAACAACCGCCGCATCCCGCACGCGCGCTCCGCGATGCATCGCGTCCGCAGGATGGCGCAGCCGGTGACGATGGAGGAAATGATGGCGATCACCGAAGTGTGGGTGGACACGGCGCTGCAGCTTGGCGACAAGGCGCTGCGCACGATGGAACGCCTGATCCGCGCGCAGTATCGTCGTCACGGCGAGGCCGGCGTGGCGATCGCCTGATGATCGCCCTCTCGTCTCGCCCGATCAGAGAGGGTCCGCCCCGGGATTGGGGCCGACGTGCCCCAAGCCCGGGCGCAACAGCCTGGGCAGTCGTGCCTTGATCTCGCGCGCGGTCTGTTCGACGAGGCTGTCCAGATCGCGGGTGAGATTCGTGGCCTGACGGGTCAGCTGCACGCCATCGAGCTTCATCACCATTCGGCAACGCTCGACCAGGCGCAAGGCGCCCAGGTTTTCGGCCACGCCACGCATCGCGTGCGCGGCTTCGCGCATGCCGTCGTTGTCGGCCTTGCCCGCGGCAGACTGCAGCTGGATCATGCAGCGTCCGATGTCGCGCAGGCACTGGTCGACGAAATCGCTGATGAACTGCTCCCCGAGCCCCATCTCCACGAGTTCCTCCAGCACCGAGGTGTCGCTGCCGAGCCCGGTCAACGGCACGTCGACCGGAACCACTGCAGCGTCGCGGGTGGCGGCGCCGGCATTCTCCCCGGCCTGCGCGGAAGATTCAGCGGCGATGGCCGACAGGGCGTCGAGCAGCTTCTGCACAGAGATCGGCTTGGTCATGTAGAGGTGGGCGCCGGCACGCTCGGCTTCCTTCACCGCCTCTACGGTCGCATCGGCCGACAACACGATGATCGGCGTGCGCGAAGTCCGGCCCGCCTGCATGATCCGCGCCTGGCGAATCACGTCGAAGCCGCTGAGGCCGGGCATGTGCAGGTCGATGATCGCCAGGTCGGGCGGATCATGGGCGAAGATGTCGAGCACCGACTCCCCGTCCTCGGCGAACACGGTGTTGTGGCCGGCCTTCTCCAGCAGCCGCTGGAGCACGATCCGGTTGGCCGGCTGGTCGTCGGCCACCACCACGTTGAGGCTGCGGACCCGCAATCGATGGCGGAGGAAAGGGTCGTCGAAGTCGATGACGTTGCCCGGCGTCGCCGGATCGCGCGCAATATCCGGCGCGGGACGCGGCGCCGTTTCGCCCGAGCTGGGCTCCGCTTCGACCGGGCCGACAGCGTCCGTCGCCGGCGTCGTCGCGGGGACATCCGTTCGCAGCAGGAAAGGCAGATCGACCCAGAAGTGCGTGCCGCCGCCGGGATTGGGCTCGACCCCGATCTGGCCTCCCATCAGCTCGGTCAGGCTCTTCGCGATGGTGGTGCCCAGGCCGCTGCCGCCATAGCGGCGGTCGCGACCGCTGTCGACCTGCTCGAACGGAAGGAAGATCCGCGAGCGCGCTTCCTCTGGAATCCCGATACCGGTATCGCGGACCGAAATGCGCAGGCGCACGCCTTCGGCTTCGCGCGATTGTTCCCGCACCTGAAGAGTCACGCTGCCGGTTTTGGTGAACTTGACCGCGTTCTGGAGCAGATTCAGCAGGATCTGCGTCAGGTGGCCCGCATCGCCATGCAAGGTCTGCGGGACGCGGATGTCGGTTTCGACGTGCAGGCTCAGCCCCTTGGCCTGGGCCTGCGGCAACAACATGCGGTAGACGCGCGACAGCAGCTCGGTCAGGTTGAAGTCCTGGTCGTGGCGACGGATCTTCCCGGCCTCGATCGCCGAGATGTCCAGCACTTCGTCGATCAGCAGCAGTAGCGTCTGCGCCGACGTCTGGATCATGTCCGCGGATTCCCGCTGGTCCTTCTTCAGTTCGCTGGCGGACAGCAGCTCGGCCATCGCCAGGATGCCATTGAGCGGTGTGCGCAGCTCATGGCTCATGTTGGCCAGAAACCGGCTCTTGGCAGCGTTCGCGCGGCGCGCGTCCTCGATCGCCCGGGTCAGCGCCTTCAACAGGGACGCGAAATACAGCGGCACCGCGGCCGCACCCACCAACAGACCGCCGGAGAGATACGGGTTCTTCAGCCAGTACGGCGTATTCAGCATCATCACCAGGAACGACAGCGTGCTCAGTGCGGTCGCGTAGTAAAGATAGCGACCGCCGAAACGCAAGCCGTTGCCGATGGTTACCCACAGGTAGACGCTGTACAGCGGCGACGCCGTTTCGCCCTGCAGGTGCATGACCGCCCCGATCGCGGCGTAGTCGGCGAGCATGCCGACCCAGCGCCGGAAGTGGGAAACACCGGGCTCCGCCAGGATCGCGCCGAACAGCAGGATCGACAGCAGCAGCTCGCCCATCAGGATCAACCAGACGACGAACAACTGCGGGGTGGACGTGAGCTGGCCGACGTGCCAGCCGAGATAGGCGCAGAACAGCGCGGTGATGGCGATCCTGACGAGCACCTGCTTGTGCTCGCTGTCCGGCCGGCTCGCGAGGCGGGCACGAACCCATTCAGCGGCGGCGCGCGGGGAGATCACTCCATCCCCGGCCGCGGAGAACTCGTCGAGTAGCGTTCGCAGATGTCCTCCAGCCGCGAACGATTGTTCACCAGCGCCTGCACGCACTGCGGATCGAACAGCTTGCCGCTCTGCTCCTGGAGGAAGTCGAGGGCGTTGTCGAAGCTCCACGGCGCCTTGTAGGGGCGCGGCGAAATCAGCGCGTCGAAGACGTCGGCGACCGCAACGATGCGGGCCTCGACCGGGATCTGCTGGCCGCTCAGTCCGTCCGGGTAACCGCTGCCGTCGAAGCGCTCGTGGTGGCGCAGCGCGATCAGCGCGCCGACCTGGATGAAGCGGTTCTGGCTGCCGCTGAGCAGTTCGTGGCCGATCTGCGGATGCCGGCGCATGATCCCGAGCTGCTGCTCGTCGAGCGGACCGGGCTTGAGCAGGACCTCGTCGGGAATCGCGATCTTGCCGATGTCGTGCAGCGGCGCGGCCAGCTCGATCAGCCGGACCTCCTCCTCGGACATGCCCAGGCCCTCGGCGATCAGGCCGGCGATGTGGGCCATGCGTTCCAGATAGGCGCTGGTGCCGATGTCGCGGTACTCGATCGCGCGCGCCAGCCGGGACAGGGTCTCGCGTTCGCGCTCCTCGACCTCGTGCATGCTCGACAGCAGGCGCTGCTCGAGCGACAGCGCGCGCTGCTTGATCGATTCGGACTGCTGGCGCAGCTGCAGCAGGTTGCGGCACCGGGCGCGCAGTTCGCGCGGGCGCACCGGCTTGACCAGGAAGTCGATGACGCCGGCGTCGAGCGCCGCCTGCCGGATCGGCTCGTCGCCGACCACCGTGACCAGCACGATCGGCACGTCGCGGTTGCTCAGCGAACGACGGAAGCGGCGGGCGAATTCGAGGCCGTCGATCACCGGCATGCGGTAGTCGAGCAGCAGCAGGTCCGGGCGGTTGTTCTCGGACCAGCGCAGCGCCTCTTCCGAGTCGCCGAAGTCGAAGACCTCAAGCTCCGGGCTGATGTCCTCCAGAATGTGCCGCAGCATCGTGCGCGCGGACGTCTGGTCGTCGACGATGACGATTTTCACGGAGTTGCCCCACATGCGGATACCGTGCGTCCTTGCGCGTAAGTGAACAGTTGACCGGGCCGGGCCCAGTCCCGGAATTTAAAGCAATTTCCGCGACTTGTCTCGTATCCCGTTGTTCCACGGCCGGCGCGGCACAACGCCGGAAGCGGGCGCGCCCGGACAACCGCCGGTCAGCTTTCCGGACGCATGTACGGGAACAGCAGCACGTCACGGATCGACGCCGAACCCGTGAGCAGCATCACCAGGCGGTCGATCCCGACGCCGAGGCCGCCGGTCGGCGGCAGTCCGACCTCGAGGGCGCGGATGTAGTCGGCGTCGTAGTGCATGGCTTCGTCGTCGCCGCCTTCCTTCGCCTCGACCTGCGCCCGGAAGCGCGCCGCCTGGTCCTCCGGATCGTTCAACTCGCTGAAACCATTGGCCATTTCCTTGCCGCCGATGAACAGCTCGAAGCGATCGGTGATCCCCGGCTCGGTGTCGGACTCGCGCGCCAGCGGCGAGACCTCGACCGGGTAATGGGTGATGAACGTCGGCTGGACGAGGTCGGCCTCGACCGTCTTCTCGAAGATCTCCAGCAGCAGCTTGCCCCAGCCGTAGCCCGGCTTGACGTGGATCTTCAGCCGCGCGCAGTGCGCGGCGAGCGCGTCGCGGTCGCGGCAGTCGGCCGCGGAGATGCCGGGGTTGCGCTCGCGCACCGCCTCTTCCAGCTTCCAGCGCCGGAACGGCTTGCCCAGGTCGATCGCGTTGCCTTCCCAGACCACCTCGTCCACGCCGACCGCCTCGCGCGCGACGTCGCGGATCAGGCCCTCGGTCAGGTCCATCACTTCGTTGTACGTGGCGTAGGCCTCGTACAGTTCGAGCATCGTGAACTCGGGGTTGTGGCGGGTGCTGACGCCTTCGTTGCGGAAGTTGCGGTTGATCTCGTACACGCGCTCGAACCCGCCGACGACCAGGCGCTTGAGGTACAGCTCGGGCGCCACGCGCAGGTACAGGTCGAGGTCCAGCGCGTTGTGGTGGGTGGTGAACGGGCGCGCGGTCGCGCCGCCGGCGATGTAATGCATCATCGGCGTCTCCACTTCCTGGAAACGGCGCGCGTCCAGCCAGCGCCGGATCGCGGACACGATCTTCGAGCGCTTGCGGAACACTTCGCGCGACTCGGGGGTGACGATCAGATCGACGTAGCGCTGGCGGTAGCGCTGTTCGACGTCGGCCAGGCCGTGCCACTTGTCCGGCAGCGGACGCAGCGACTTGGTCAGCAGGCGCAGCGCGCCCGCCTTCACCGACAACTCGCCGGTCTTGGTGCGCATCAGCGTGCCTTCGGCGCCGACGATGTCGCCGATGTCCCAGTGCTTGAACGCGTCGTAGGCCTCGCCCAGCGCGGCCGCCTGCAGGAACAACTGGATGCCGCCGGTCATGTCCTGGATCTGCGCGAACGCGGCCTTGCCCATCACCCGCTTGGCCATCAGGCGGCCGGCGACGGCGACGCTGCGACCCTCGGCGTCCAGCGCCTCGCCGGTCCAGCGCGCGGCGTCTTCGTAGGCGTCCTGCAGGTCCTGCGCGTAGTCGCGGCGGACGAAGTCGTTCGGGAACGCCGTGCCCTGCCCGCGCAGCGCGGCGAGTTTGCCGCGACGCTCGGCGATCAGGGCGTTGTCGTCGTGCGGCGGGGTCTGGGCGTCGGTCATGGGCGGGCTGTCGGGAGCGGAAGGGGGCGCCACCGGCACGGTCGCTGCGGATGCGATCGGCGACGGTAAAGGGCGACGGCCGCATCGACGCGGCCACCGCCCTGGCGGAGCGGAAGTATATCGGCAGGCCGCGGTCGATGTTCCCGCGCGGCCGGGCCCGCGCCGCGGCCGGCTCGCGGTCAGCGCAGCATCTGCCGGGTCGTCGCCGCGGCCCAGGCGATGAGGCCGAAGCCCAGCATCCAGCCGATGTCGATCCATGATCCGGTCACGTAGCGCTCGGACAGCACCAGGTAGGTGTAGAGCTGGTTGGCGACGATGTAGAGGAGCACGCCCCACACGACGTACCACCAGGCGCGCCCGATCACGCCGCCGCGGAAGGCGGTCGCGAGCAGGACGGTGACCGCCAGCAGGATCGGGTCGAACAGGGTGTAGCCGACCGAGGACAACTGGGTGGCGACATCGCCGCCGGTCAGGCCCTCGCGGTTGGCCAGGAACGTCCAGTAGCCGCAGCCGATCAGCAGCGCCAGCGCCAGCGCCCAGCCCCATGCGGGCGTCGCCAGCCCGGCCGAACGCCGGAAGGACAGCAGTCCGGCGCTGATCAGCGGGCTGGTGGCGAGGTAACCGATGTCCGAGAAGTAGGGATAGGGCGTGTCCTGGCCGCCGTGCAGGATCGGATAGGCGCCGAAGATCGTCGCTCCGATGCCCCAGGCGAGGACGCCCGCGCCGATCAGCCCCCAGGCCCTGCTGAGCGGACTGCCCGGGGGAAACGCGGCCCAGGTGCGGAAGCACAGCAGCGCCGCGATCAGGCTGCTGGCGGTCTGCTGGACATTCGAGAAATACAGTCGGAACTGCGGGTCGTAATCGATCCACGCCAGCACCGCGAGCGCGATCGACAGCGCGATCCAGACGAACGCCACCCCTTTGCTTGCCCTACCCATCCCCACTCCCCCTTCGATGCGCGATTGACGGTTCGACGACGCCCCCCGGCGCGTCCTGGTCGATGCCGGCGGATGGCCGGCACCGGATTGGCTCTAGTGCGTGATCCGGTCGTAGAGCGGCGCCAGCAATGCGTCCGCCCTGTGGGCGCCGATCATCATCGCCAGTTGCTGCCTGCAGGCGTTGAGGAACAGGATCGGGTTCTCGAGCGGCGAGTAGCGCGCCGCGGCCTCCATGACCTTCTTCTCCGCGGCCGACCCGTAGAACTGCCCGAGGATGCCGACCGCGTCCTGGCGCAGGGCCTGCCACTGCGAATCGGACAGGACGTTCCCGGGCGCAGGGTCGGCCTGCGCTGGCGGCGCGGCCTCGGGCATGTCGCGGATCACCTCGCCGGCGGCCTCCGGGCGCGGGTCGGGCACGGGCTCCGGCGGCGGCGACAGGCGTTCGATCAGGACATCGATGGGCAGTGCGGGGTTCGACCCCGTGAACGCGGCGCCGTCGTCGACCGGCATGAACACGATCTTGAGGAAGGCCATCCCCGCGATCTCGGCGATCGCCTCGTCGTTGCCCTTGTGCGCGTATTCGACCAGGCAGTGCCGCCCTTCCTGCACGCGGACATGGCCGTGCCTGAGCGGTCCCCCGCGTTCGCCGGGAGCGTAGAAATAGACCCGTCCGGATGTTCCCGCTTGCCTGAGTTCGACGATGGCCGCCTTCAAATCAGACAATCCCAGCATCTCCATCCCCCGTGCGAGCCATCGCTCCCGTCCTGGACGGGCGTGCAGGTCATGCGCCTGTCGCATCGGAGTCTACCGATAAAAAGCGTGATGTCCATACGGCGGAATACATCGATTCCGTCTATGTAATTGCGAATAAAATTGACGGAATTCGCTATTTTCTTGACAGGCTCGCACGCACGACGACGGCGGAGCGCGGCTCCGCCGGTGGCGTCATGCATCAGGGTCGGACGGCGGGGGGCCGTCGCGTCGGATCGACCCGCCGCGGTCAGGCGGCGTCGATGCGCTTGGCGCCGGCGTCGAGGCCCGATTTGAGGCTGGCCTCGACGAATTCGTCGAGATCGCCGTCGAGCACCTTCTGGGTGTCGCTGCGTTCGACCCCGGTGCGCAGGTCCTTGATCCGGGACTGGTCGAGCACGTAGTTGCGGATCTGGCTGCCCCAGCCGATGTCGGACTTGGTGGCCTCCAGCGCATCGCGCTCGGCGTTGCGCTTCTGGATCTCCATCTCGTACAGCTTCGCCTTCAGCATCTTCATCGCGGTGTCGCGGTTCTGGTGCTGGCTGCGGCCGTTCTGGCAGGCGACCACGATCCCCGAGGGCACGTGGGTGATGCGCACCGCCGACTCGGTCTTGTTCACGTGCTGGCCGCCCGCGCCGGAGGAGCGGTAGACGTCGGTCTTGAGGTCGGCCGGGTTGATCTCGATGTCGATGTCGTCGTCGACTTCGGGCGAGACGAACACCGAGGTGAACGAGGTGTGGCGACGGTTGTCGGAGTCGAACGGCGACTTGCGCACCAGCCGGTGCACGCCGATCTCGGTCTTCAGCCAACCATACGCGTAGTCGCCCTCGACCTTGACCGTCGCCGACTTGATCCCGGCCACGTCGCCGGCGCTGGCTTCCATCAGCTCGGTCTTCCAGCCGCGCGATTCGGCCCAGCGCAGGTACATGCGCAGCAGCATTTCCGCCCAGTCCTGGGCCTCGGTGCCGCCGGCGCCGGCCTGGATGTCGACGTAGGCGTTGGCCGAGTCCATCTTGCCGGAGAACATGCGCTGGAATTCGAGCTGGTCGACGCCGCGGGCGTAGCGCTCCACGTCGGCCTGGATCGCCAGCGCGGTGTCGTCGTCGCTCTCCATTTCGACCAGTTCGAGGAGTTCCTCGGCGCCGGCGAGGCCGTCCTTCAGGTCGCGGATGCCGTTGACGGTCTTGTCCAGCAGCGCGCGCTCGCGGCCGAGGGCCTGCGCGCGTTCGGCGTCGTTCCAGACGTCGGGGCTTTCCAGTTCGCGGTTGACTTCTTCCAGACGCTCGACCTTGGCGTCGTAGTCAAAGATACCCCCTCAGCGCATCGAGCCGGCCCCGGAGGTCGGCGATGCGCTGGCGGATCGGATTCAGTTCGATCATGGCGATTCTGCGGTTGGAGCAAAGGCCGGCGATTCTAGCAGGGTCGGCTTTCCGCGGATCGCCCCGCCCCCGCGCGGCCCGCCCGCGGCCGCCGCCGGCGCACCCGGATCCGGGCGCGCCGGCGACCTTCACTTCACCGTGAACTCGCCGACCAGCACCGTTTCGCTCTGCCCGCTCAGGCGCAGGGTCACGGCTTCGTTCTTCTGGCGCGGCGTGCCCCAGCCGGTGCTGAAGACCAGGTTGAGCGTGGTCGCGCCAGTGACGATCTGCTGGCGGTCGCCGAAGAAATTGGCCTCGACCTTGTACTTGCCCGGCTTGGCGTCCTTCAGCACGAATTCCTCGGGACCGTAGCCGCCGGTGAAGTCGTCGCTGAGCAGGCCGCCCTGGTAGGTGTTGCGGTTGCCGTAGTAGCACTTCTCGCCGTTGGGATCGGTCACCCACAGGTCCATGTCGCTGTTGTCGCTGTCCCAGGCCAGCACCACGCGCAGGTCCAGCGGCATGTTCTTCAGCAGGCGCGGATCGATGAACGCCGTGTCCAGCGGCGTCGGGCTGGTGGCGATGATCGCGTTCATCTCGTTCAACGCGACCAGTTCGACCTCGGAGAAGCGGCCGTCCCACGGCCGGGCGGCCACGTCGTAGAGGTGGCGGATGGCTTCCTGCCGATCGCCGGCGGCGGCCAGGGCGAGGCCGAGGTCGCGATGGCTCTGCGGCTCCTCGTCGGCCAGCCGCAGCACTTCGCGCAGCACGTCGACCGCGTGGTCGTTGTCCTTCGCCTGCATCAGCCGGTAGCCCAGCACGCGCAGCACGTGGCGGTTCTCCAGATCGAGTTCGGCGAGGTTGGACAGCACCCGCAGCGCCTCGGCGCGACGGCCCTGCCTGAGCAGCAGGTCGGCCACGTCGAGATAGAACGCCGTGCTCGACGCATGGCTGTCGCGTTCGTCGAGGTAGATGGCGTAGAGGTCCCCGGGCTTCGCCTCGCGCAGGCGACGCGCATACGGCGAGTCCGGGGCCCAGGTCTGGAGCTGGATCGAGACGCCCCGACCGGCCGTGTCGTCCACGGGCTTCGCCTGCTCGACGCCATCGACCGCGGGCGCCGCAGCGGCGTCGGCGGCGGCATCGGCGGCCGCCTCGGCGCGCCGGGCAGGCTCACCGGCGACGACGCTGTTCAATTCCTCCGCCTGCGGCGCCGCCATCGCCATCGCCGGCGCCGGCGGCGGCGGCGGCGGCGGTGCGCCCCCGACCATCGCCCCGGCGACCTTCGCCTCCGACGCCGGCTTCGGCGGCGCGCCCTTCGGGAAATCGCGCTTCCACCAGGCGAGGCGATCGGCGAACCGCGCGGCCACGTCGTCGAGGCGCTGGCTGCGCGACTGCGCCTGCTCGTTGGCCTGGGTGCGACGCAGCGCGGCGACTTCCTCGCGCAGCGCAGCCGGCGCCGGGATGTCGTAGCGCACGTAATCGGCGGCGCTTTCCAGGACCAGCAGCGAGGTGCCCGGCGTGACCAGCCCGAAGCGCTGGCCGAGGCGCGCGATCGCGGCGCGGTGCAGCTCCGGCTCGGCCATGTCGGCCGCGACCTGCCACGACGCCCACAGCGTCGCCGCCAACTCGCTCTCCGGCGCGTCGGCCGGCACCCGCACTTCGACCGTGCGGGTCTCGCCGCCGCTGCGCAGGCGCACGCGCACGGTGGCGTCGCGCTCGGTCATGCGCCCGGCCACGCGGACGATGCCGCCGTCGATCCACCACGCCTGCGGCTGCAGGTCCTCGATGCCATCGCCTTCCAGCGCCAGGATGCGCGCACCGTCGCCGAGCAGCGCGGCCGCCGCGGCCTCCAGCCCGTCGCGGCCCTGCCACTGCACCAGCCTGCCGCCGCGCGCCTCGGCCAGCGCCGACAAGCGCACCGCGTCGGTCTTCGCGCCGGCCGAGCTCAGCGCATACAGCGCCTGTCCTTCGCGCAGCCGCGGGAACGCCTCGCTGCCGTAGTTGCGCACGCCGTCGCTGACCAGCAGGTACTCGCCGACGCCGGCGTCCGGGGTCCAGTCGGCCAGGTCGCTGGCGCCGTCGTACACCGCCGATTCCAGCGCCTTGCGCAGCGCGCTCCAGTCGCCGCCGCGGATCTCGAAACGACCGCCGTCCTCGCCCACGTCGCGCAGGAAGCGCAGGCGCACGCTGCCCTCGCCCATCGCCGCGAAGTAGCGGTCCAGCAGCGCGAACTCGCCCTGGCGGTCGCGGTTGCGCGCCGACGCCGAGGCGTCCCAGAGCAGGCCGATCGCGCCCGGCACCTTGCGCGACCGCGCGCGGTCCAGCGCCACCGGCACGTCGAGCAGCGCGAAGCGATCGCCGTCGTAGGCCTGCACCGCCGCCTGCGCATCGGCCGCGGCCGGCAGGCGCAGGCCCAGCGTGCGCGGTCGCGACGGATTCGCCGGCTGCGCGCGCGACACCGCGTACTGCGCGCTCCAGCCGCCGCGGGCGCGCTCGAACTTCAGCGCGTCGAAATTGCCGACCTGCGCCGGCGCCGTGCGCGGCCCGCGCGCGCGGACGGTCATGGAGGCCGCCGCCGCGGCATCGAGCAGGTGGACCGGCACGTCCAGCCGCCAGGCGTCGCCTTCGCGGCGCAGCGCTTCGTCGATGCTCACCCGCACCTGGCGCGTACCGCGCGGCGGGATCGGATACACCCGCAGCCGGAACTGGTTGCCGGCGGTCTGCTCGATCAGGCCCGGATCGACGTTGCGCCGCTCCACGCTCTCGAACACCTGCTGCGCCTTCGGCTTGGGCACCGGCGCCGCGTCGCGCATGACCCCGCCGACGTCCAGCGCGAACCCGCTGATCTGCTGCCCCGGCTGCAGCGGCAGCGACAGGCTGCCTTCGAGCAGCCGCTCGTTGGGATTGAACAGCGTCAGCAGCAGCGTGGTCCGGGCCAGGCCGCCGTCGGTCTCGACCTGCAGCGACGCGCTGCGCAGTTCGATCGGCGTCTTCGCGCCAGGCGCGACGATCAGCGGCGGCGCGATCAGCGCCGGCTCCGGCTCCGGGGGCGGCGCGGGGCGGCGAAGCCGGGCATCGGCGGGCGTGGCCTGCCCGAGCAGCAGGCCGGCGATCAGGGTGACGGCAGCCGCGGCGGCGAAATGGCGTGACATGCGGAGGTTTCCTTGCGGACGATGACCGCTCAACGGGCGGACGCCACGAACGGGGTTGAAGGCCGGCATCGTAGGTCGAACGGGGGCGGCTTTGAAAGACGGATGCGGGCGGTCGCCCGGCTCGCGGTTCTGCTCGCGCGTCGGGTACAGGCCGTCCGCGACCCGGGCGAAGACGACGCCCGATCGGGCGGCCGGGTCAGCGGCTGCGTTCGAGGATCCGCTTCAGCACGACGGCCTCGTTGTGCGCCTCGTCGCGCGCGGCGTAGAGCAGCGTGACGTGTTCGCCGCGGGCCAGCGCCTGCAGCTCGGCCAGCGCGGGATTGCCCTTCAACTCGGCGCGATAGCGCTTCTGGAACTCGGTCCATTTCGCCGGATCGTGCGCGAACCATTTGCGCAGCTCGGTGGACGGCGCGACCGCCTTGAGCCACAGGTCGATCCCGGCCCGGGCCTTCGCCAGGCCGCGCGGCCACAGGCGATCGACGAGAACACGCCTTCCATCGGTGGCGGCGGGCGGGGCGTACGCCCGTTTCAGCGCGACCTTCATCCGAACCCCTCCGTGCAGCGGCGACGCGGGTGCGCCGTCGGCTTCCCTCGCCGGACGGCGGCATGGCACGGGTTATCGCACATTCCGGGCCGCCGGGGCCAGCGCGCGCCGTCGCGGGCCACGCCGCAAGCGGTCAGATTTCCGTGTAGACCAGCACGAACCCGGCCACGAGCAGCAGGACCAGCGACAAGGAGAAGATCCACTCCGCGAGCTTCTGGATGCGCCGGGCGCGCGGCTGCGCACGCTCCTTCTGGGCGAGGTAGCCCATCGACAGCACGACCAGGAAACCGATCGAGGAGAACAGGAAGAAATCGTCGGCGATGGTTTCGGTCTTGTTGAGCGCGGACTTGGCCGACATGATGCCGACCAGCGCCAGTCCGATGCCGGCGAGGGTCCCGCTTGCGGACACCAGCGTATCGAGCGAATTGTCCTGGTCGGGCACGGTGTCCTCGCGGGGCCGGTCGATGCCGAATGACGCCGCTGCCCGGCGGAGCGGCGCCGCGCAAGCGTAGCGAGCGCTGCGACCGCCGCCAAGACGCCGCCGCCCGCGGCGACGTGCTTGAGGCCCTCAGGCGCCGACCGGCTCGCGATGCACCACGACCAGTTGCACCGCGTCGCCGCCGCGCCAGTCGTCCGGCTGCAGCCGGTACGCGATCCGCTCGCGCGGCAGCGGCGGCGCGCCGGTCCAGCCGCCGAAGTGGATCGCGTCCACCCGCTGCCGGGTGCCCGGCCAGACCAGTTCGAGCTTCAGGTGCTGCTCGCCGACCGGCCGCCAGCGCACGATCTCGAACACGTCGTCGAACACCGGCTCGGCGAACCCCTGCCCCCACGGCCCGCCGTCGCGCAGGGCCACCGCGGTGGCGATGCCGCAGTCGCCGGGCGGCAGCCCGCCGTCGCTGAGGATCGCATCCTGCAGCAGTTCGGGCGACAGCCATTCGCGCGCGCAGGCCTCGAACGCCTGCTGGAACGCCGGCAGATCGGTCACGTCGAGGCTCAGCCCCGCGGCCATCGCGTGGCCGCCGAATTTCGGGATCAGTCCCGGATGCCGGGCATCGACCGCGGCCAGCGCATCGCGGATGTGGAACCCGGCGATCGAGCGCGCCGAACCGCGCAGCAGCGATCCGCCCGGTTCGCCCGGCGCGAACGCGATCGTCGGCCGATGCACGCGTTCCTTGACCTTCGAGGCGACCAGGCCGACCACGCCCGGATGCCAGTCCTCGCGATACAGGCACACGGACGCGCGTCCTTCCGCGCGTCCTTCCGCACTCCCCTGCGCAGTCCCGTCAGCGCGATCGAACGACAGCGTCGCCAGCGCGTCCTCGGCCTCGGCGACCATCTGCTGCTGCACGCCGCGGCGCTCGGCGTTGATGCCGTCGAGCACCTCGGCGAGTTCGCGCGCGCGCCGCGGGTCGTCGCACAGCAGGCATTCGATGCCGAGGCTCATGTCCTCCAGGCGACCGGCGGCGTTGATCCGCGGCGCCAGCGCGAAGCCGATGTCGGCGGCGGTCAGGGTCGCCGCCTGCCGGCGCGAGACGTCGATCAGCGCCTGCAGTCCGGCGCAGCCCTGCCCCGCGCGCAGCCGGCGCAGGCCGGCGCCGACCAGCGCGCGATTGTTGGCGTCCAGCGGCACGAGGTCGGCGACGGTGCCGACCGCGACCAGGTCGAGCAGCGCCGCCAGATCGGGCGGATCGCCTTCGAAGCGGCCGAGATCGCGCAGCCGGCGGCGCAGCGCCAGCAGCACGTAGAACATCACGCCGACGCCGGCCAGCGCCTTCGAGGCGAAGCCGTCGCCGGGCAGGTTCGGATCGACGATGACGTCGGCCGGCGGCAGCGCGTCGCCGGGCAGGTGGTGGTCGGTGACCAGCACCCGCCAGCCGCGCGCCTTGGCCGCGGCGACGCCGGCGTGGCAGGCGATGCCGTGATCGACGGTGACCAGGACTTCCGGTGAGAGCGCGGCGATATCCTCGACCAGCCCCGGCGACAGGCCGTAGCCGTGGATCTGCCGGTTCGGCACCGCGTGCGAGACCCGGCGCGCGCCGAGCAAGCCGAGCCCGCGCACCGCGACCGCGCAGGCGGTGGCGCCGTCGCAGTCGAAGTCGCCGACGATGACGATGTGGCGCTGGTCGGCGATGGCGTCGGCGAGCAGCGCGGCGGCGGCGTCGATGCCGGTCAGGCCTTCCGGCGGAAGCAACTGCGCGAGCCGCGGCAGGGCCTGCGCCGCGGTCGCCGCGCCGCGCACGGCATAGATGCGCCGCAGCAGCGGCGGCACGTGGGCCGGCCAGTCGCCGGCGGCCGGCGCTTCGATGCCGCCGCGGCGACGGATCGTTCGACTCATGGCGTGCTAGTCATGGCGTGCTAGTCATGGCGTGCGGATCATGGCGTGCCGGTCATGCGTCGCCAGCCGCGACCACGGGCGGCGTCCATGCGCGGCGCCAGAAGCGCCAGCGCTGGTTCGGCGCGAGGCGCAGGCGGACGCCGTCGGCCGAGTCGAGATCGAGCGTCGCGAGCACGCCCTCCTGCAGCGCCGCGCATGCGGGCAGCAGCCACCCGCGCTGGACCTCGGCGAGATCGCGCATGCGCCGCAGATCGAACAGCGCGACGTCGTCGTTCGCGGCGACTTGCGCGGCGCCCGCGGCAGCGGAACGGGCTTCCCGGCCTGCGGCGTCCGCCGCGTCGGCGAATCCCGCTGGCAGTGGCAGCGCGGCGCGCCCCGCGCAGCGCGCGAAGGCCCGCAGCGTGTCGTCGTCGCTGTACACGCGCGCCGCGTCGCATTCGCAGCGATCGGGCAGCGCCCCGCCGCCCCACGGCCACAGCGCATTGATCGCGACCAGGCCGCGCTCGGCCCGGCGCGCGTTCCAGGGATGGTTGTGGAGGACGATCTGGACCTCGCTCATCAGCGCGCGCCAGCGTCGCGCATCGGCGCCGTCGGGCTGGTGCTCGAACAGGTCTTCGCCCAGCGCCGCGTCGGGATCGCTGAACCGGGGCAGCGCGGTCTCGCGCGGCAGGCGCAGGTACCAGCGTTCGGGCACGGGCGCGTCCAGCGCGAAACCGCTGTCGCCGAACAGCGGCCGCAGCGCCGGCAGCAGCGCGTCGGCGTCTTCGCCCGACAGGCCCAGGCGCGCGCCGACGCCCAGCAAACGCGCGCCGTTGATGTCGGCGCGGAGATGGGCGGGATCGACCCGCAGCCAGGCCGCGCCGGCGGCGTCGCCGACATCGGCCTGGCGGGTGAACGCCGCGGGCGTCCAGTGCGCCGGGAGGGTGCGGGCATGGCGCCGGCGCTGCGCCTCGTCGCCGGCGTCGCCCGGCGGCAGCGCGTCGGCGCGCCCCAGCCGCGTCGCGACCACGGGCAGCAGCGTCTGCGATCCGAAACGCGACCAGGCCGGCAGCAGGAAGATCGCCCGCGTCATCGGCGGGCCGTCAGCCTTCGTAGGCGACTTCGATCAGCTCGTACTCGCGCTTGCCCGCCGGCGCGTCGATCTCGACCGAATCGCCCTCGTGCTTGCCGATCAGCGCGCGGGCCAGCGGCGACGAAATCGCGATCAGGCCCTGCTTGATGTCCGCTTCCATGTCGCCGACGATCTGGTAGCGCTTTTCTTCGTCGGTCTCCATGTCGGCCAGCACCACGGTCGCGCCGAACACCACCCGGCTGCCGGCGTTGAGCGTGGACACGTCGATGATCTGAGCATGCGACAGCCCCGCCTCGAGCTGCTTGATCCGGCCCTCGATGAAACCCTGCTGCTCGCGCGCGGCGTGGTATTCCGCGTTTTCCTTCAGGTCGCCGTGGGCGCGGGCCTCGGCGATCGCGGCGATCACCGCCGGCCGGTCCACCGACTTCAGGGTTTCCAGCTCGCCGCGCAGCCGCTGCGAGCCCTTCAGGGTCATCGGCGAGCGCATGTCCGCTCCCGCTGGATCGCGGCCTTGCCGGCCATGCCCGTGACATCACGCATCTTCGAGTTCCTTGTGCAGTTCCTGCAGCGCCCAGACCGGGCCGCTGTCGCGATAGTCGAGAGAATGCAGCAGCGCGCGCGCGCCCGCAATCGTGGTCGAGTACGTGACCCGGTGCTGCAGCGCCTCGCGGCGGATCGAGAACGAGTCGGCGATCGCCTGCTTGCCCTCGGTGGTGTTGACGATGTAGGTGATTTCGCCGTTCTTGATCAGGTCGACGACGTGCGGTCGGCCCTCGATCACCTTGTTGACCACTTCGCAGGCCAGTCCGTTCGATTCCAGCCACGCGGCGGTGCCGCGGGTGGCGACGAGGCCGAAGCCGCGACGCAGCAGTTCCTGCGCCACCGCCAGCACGCGCTGCTTGTCCGGATCGCGCACCGAGACGAAGGCCTTGCCCTGCGGCGGCGCCTTGATCCCGGCCGCCTCCTGCGCGCGCGCGAACGCGGCGCCGAAGTTGCGGCCGACGCCCATCACCTCGCCGGTGGAGCGCATTTCCGGGCCGAGGATCGGGTCGACGCCCTGGAACTTGGCGAACGGGAAGATCGCTTCCTTCACCGAGTAGTAGTCCGGGATCACTTCCTCGGTCGCGCCCTGCTCGGCCAGCGTCTTGCCGGCCATGCAGCGCGCGGCGATCTTCGCCAGCGCCAGCCCGGTCGCCTTGGACACGAACGGCACCGTGCGCGAGGCGCGCGGGTTCACTTCGAGCAGGAAGATGGTGTCGCTGCCGTTGGCCTCGGTCTGGATGGCGAACTGGGTGTTCATCAGCCCGATCACGTTCAGCGCCTTCGCCAGCGCGCGCACCTGGTCGCGCAGGCGGTCCTGCGTGTCCGGCGACAGCGAGTACGGCGGCAGCGAGCACGAGGAATCGCCCGAATGCACGCCGGCCTCCTCGATGTGCTCCATCACGCCGCCGATCAGGACGTTGCCGTCCTTGTCGGCGATCACGTCCACGTCGACCTCGACCGCGTGGTCGAGGAAGCGGTCGAGCAGCACCGGCGAGTCGTTCGACACCTTCACCGCGTCGCGGATGTAGCGCGAGAGGTCGGCGTCGGTGTACACCACTTCCATCGCGCGGCCGCCCAGCACGTAGCTCGGACGCACCACCAGCGGGTAGCCGATCTCGCGCGCCAGCGCCAGCGCCTCGTCGGCGTTGCGCGCGGTGCGGTTCGCCGGCTGCAGCAGGCCGAGCGTGTCGACCAGCTTCTGGAAGCGTTCGCGGTCCTCGGCCAGGTCGATCGAATCCGGCGAGGTGCCGATTACCGGCACGCCGTTGGCCTCCAGCGCCTGCGCCAGCTTCAGCGGGGTCTGGCCGCCGTACTGCACGATCACGCCCTTCGGCTGCTCCAGTTCGACGATCTCCAGCACGTCCTCCAGGGTCAGCGGCTCGAAATACAGGCGATCGGAAGTGTCGTAGTCGGTCGAGACGGTTTCCGGGTTGCAGTTGACCATGATGGTCTCGTACCCGTCCTCGCGCAGCGCCAGCGCCGCGTGCACGCAACAGTAGTCGAACTCGATGCCCTGGCCGATGCGGTTGGGGCCGCCGCCGAGCACCATGATCTTGTCGCGCGAGGTGGGCGCGGCCTCGCACTCGTCCTCGTAGGTCGAATACAGGTACGCCGTGGTCGTGGCGAATTCGGCCGCGCACGAATCCACGCGCTTGTAGACCGGGCGCACGCCGAAGGCCTTGCGCAGCACGCGCACGGCGGATTCGTTGGTGTCGACCAGTTGCGCGAGGCGGGCGTCGGAGAAGCCCATGCGCTTGAGCGCGCGCAGGCGCTTCGCATCGAGGCCCTCCAGGCCCGCGGCGGCGACGTCGCGCTCGGCGGCGACCAGTTCCTCGATCTGGTCCAGGAACCACGGGTCGACGAACGACAGCGCGTGCACGTCCTCCACCGACAGCCCGGCGCGGAAGGCGTCGGCCAGGTAGAACATGCGTTCGGGGCCGGCTTCCTTCACCTCGCGGCGCAGCCGCGCCATGCCCTCGTCGCTGGACAGGTCCAGGCCGGTCGGGTCGAGGCCGACCTTGCCGGTCTCCAGCCCGCGCAGCGCCTTCTGCAGCGATTCCTGGAAGGTGCGGCCGATCGCCATCACCTCGCCCACCGACTTCATCTGGGTGGTCAGGCGCGCGTCCGCGGCCGGGAACTTCTCGAACGCGAAGCGCGGGATCTTGGTGACGACGTAGTCGATCGCCGGCTCGAACGAGGCCGGGGTCAGGCCGCCGGTGATCTCGTTCTTCAGCTCGTCCAGGGTGTAGCCGACGGCCAGCTTGGCCGCGACCTTGGCGATCGGGAAGCCGGTCGCCTTGGAGGCCAGCGCCGACGACCGCGACACGCGCGGGTTCATCTCGATCACGACCACGCGGCCGTTCTGCGCGTTGATGCCGAACTGCACGTTGGAGCCGCCGGTGTCGACGCCGATCTTGCGCAGCACCGCGATCGAGGCGTCGCGCAGGCGCTGGTATTCCTTGTCGGTCAGCGTCTGCGCCGGGGCGACGGTGATGCTGTCGCCGGTGTGCACGCCCATCGGATCGAGGTTCTCGATCGAGCAGACGATGATGCAGTTGTCCGCCTTGTCGCGGACCACCTCCATCTCGAACTCCTTCCAGCCCAGCACCGATTCCTCGATGAGCACTTCATGCACCGGGGAGAGGTCGAGGCCGCGCCTGGCGATCTCCTCGAACTCCTCCTTGTTGTAGGCGATGCCGCCGCCGGTGCCGCCGAGGGTGAAGCTCGGGCGGATGATGGTCGGGAATCCGACCCTGGCCTGGATCTCCAGCGCCTGCTCGAACGTCCTGGCGACCTCGGCCTTGGGGCATTCCAGGCCGATCTCGCCCATCGCGACGCGGAACAGTTCGCGGTCCTCGGCCATGCGGATGGCCTCGCGCGAGGCGCCGATCAGCTCGACCCCGTAGCGCTCCAGCACGCCGTTGTCGGCCAGGTCCAGCGCGCAGTTCAGCGCGGTCTGGCCGCCCATCGTCGGCAGCAGCGCGTCGGGCTTCTCCTTGGCGATGATCTTCTCGACCGTCTTCCAGTTGATCGGCTCGATGTAGACCGCGTCGGCCATGTTCGGGTCGGTCATGATCGTCGCGGGGTTGCTGTTGACCAGCACCACGCGATAGCCCTCGTCGCGCAGCGCCTTGCAGGCCTGGGCGCCGGAGTAGTCGAATTCGCAGGCCTGGCCGATCACGATCGGGCCGGCGCCGATGATCAGGACGGTCTGGATGTCGGTGCGCTTTGGCATGGCTTCTCTCAGTACAGGCGGTTGCGCCACCGGTCCGGTGGCAGCCAGGTGATCCGGTTCTCGTCCTCGACGTCGACGCCCCCCGCCTGCACGGCGGCGAGCACCTCGGTCCGCATCTCGCTCCAGCTCCGCGCCCGGGCGCCGATGCGCGCGCCGAGCCGGTTGTTGTGGCGGTCCATCGCGTTGGCGGCGTCGCCGCCGTCGCCGTGCTCCATGATCCGCGTCGCCCACGCCACCCAGCGCGCCGACCCGGTGTAGGCCACGGTCGCGCTGGCGAGGCTGTGCCGGTAGGCGTCCTTCGGACCGTTGCGTCCGCCCGGGAGGTCGGACCGCAGGGTCGTCGCGTAGACGCTGCCGAGGACGAAGGCGGGATAGGCCGCGACCAGCGCGGATACGAGCAGCGCGCGCAGCGCCACCCGCCCCGGGCGAGATCGCATGGCCTGCCGCATCGTCACAGCAGGTCGGACATCGGGATGTTGCAGGTGCCGACCGCCTTGAGCATCAACTGGCTGGCCAGCGAGGCGCCCAGGCGCTCGCCGGCGGCCTGGTTCTCCGCCGCCGACTTGCTGTTGTCGAGCGCGTCGCCCAGCCCGACCTGCTTGCGCAGCGGCGCGTAGTTCGGATCGTTGAGGAAGGTCAGGAACGAGGACAGCTGCTCGGGGGTGACCTCGCGCATCATCGCCGTGGCATCGACGTCGGCGCCGCCCTTGGCCTTGCTTTCCACGCCGGCCATCATCATCCGGCCGAAGACCTGCGCGGCGCCCTTCTCGAGCAGCGCGATGTCGTCGGCGACCCGCGAGGGATTCGCCGAGACGTAGGCACGGGCGTCCTGCATGCGCGTGCGGTGGTAGCCGGCCGAGGACAGTTCCCCGCGCAGGCAGCGCAGGCGCTCGGGCGTGGACGCCTTGGGCATGTCCTGCATCGGCCAGGCGGGATCCTGCGCGGAGAGCATGTCGAAGACGCGACCGAACGGCAGCAGTTCTTCCATCAGCGCGGCGAGCCGAGCGGCGTCGGCCTGCGCGGACTGCGCGCTCGGGGCCGGTTTCGCCGGTCCGGTGAGAGCCGCGGGGGCGTTCGTCGCCGCGAGGCCCAGCGCCAGGGCGCAGCACGTCGCGGCGAAGCGCAGGCGCGCGGCGGTGGACAGGCGGCGCGTGCGGGTCGTATGGATCATGCGGGTCATGCGGCGCGCTCCATGAGGGCGACGAAGCGATCGAACAGCGGCGACACGTCGTGCGGGCCGGGGCTGGCTTCCGGGTGGCCCTGGAAGCTGAAGGCCGGCGCATCGGTGAGCGCGATGCCCTGGTTGCTGCCGTCGAACAGCGAGCGGTGGGTCACGCGCACGTTCGCCGGCAGCGTGGCCTCGTCGACCGCGAAGCCGTGGTTCTGCGAGGTGATCATCACCCGACCGCTGTCGAGGTCGATCACCGGGTGGTTGGCGCCGTGGTGGCCGAACTTCATCTTCAGCGTGCGCGCGCCGCTGGCGAGGCCCAGCAACTGGTGGCCGAGGCAGATGCCGAACGTCGGAATCCTGCGCGCGATGCATTCGCGGATCGCGGCGATCGCGTAGTCGCAGGGCTCCGGATCGCCCGGGCCGTTGGACAGGAACACGCCGTCGGGCGCCATCGCGAGGACCTCGGCGACCGGCGTCTGCGCCGGCACCACGGTCACGTCGCAGCCGCGCTCGGCGAGCATGCGCAGGATGTTGCGCTTCACCCCGAAGTCGTAAGCGACGACCCTGTGCTTCGGCGTCGCGGTCGCGAACGCGTCGCGGTCGAGGTCGAGCTGGCCTTCGGTCCAGGGATAGGCGCGCTTGGTGGTCACCACCTTCGCCAGGTCCATGCCCTTGAGGCCGGGGAACTTGCGCGCCGCTTCCAGCGCACGCTCGACATCGACCTGCGGGTCGAGCCCCGCGCCGGCCAGCAGCGCGCCGTTCTGGGCGCCGCGGTCGCGCAGCAGGCGGGTGAGCTTGCGGGTGTCGATGCCGGCGATCGCGACGATGCCGCGGGCCCGCAGCCACGCCGGCAGCGCGGCCTGGCTGCGCCAGTTGCTGGGACGGCGCGGCACGTCGCGGACGATCAGGCCGGACGCCCAGACCTTCCCGGCCTCGTCGTCGAGGTCGGTGCAGCCGGTGTTGCCGATGTGCGGATAGGTCAGCGTGACCAGCTGGCGGGCGTAGGAGGGATCGGTGAGGATCTCCTGGTACCCGGTCATGGCGGTGTTGAACACGACTTCGCCGACGGACAGGCCGGGCGCGCCTACGGATTCGCCCTCGAATACGGTGCCGTCTTCGAGGACCAGGATTGCGGTTTCGGTCACGTGGGGGTCGCCTTTGTCGGGCTGCTTCGGGTTGCACGAAGCCTCGGACGCGGTGCGGGACCAGGTCCGGGGCTCGGTGTCAGGCGAGCCGGAATTGTACCGGCGAGATGCCCTCGATGCCAGCCTTCCGGGCGATTCGCCCGGACGCGCGCCGCTGCCTGAACAGGCGCATTCATGCGATCGCATACACTCCGGCGATGACCTCGACGGCCTACTGGACGCACACGCTGCTGGAAGTGGCGGCCTATTCGATCGGATTCCGGCTCTACCTGCGCGAGCGCCGCCGGCTGCCGGCCGGCGCGACGCTGGACCGGGTGCAGAGCCTGCTGCTGATCGCCGGCGCCGCGGCCGGGGCCGCGCTGGGCAGCAAGATCGCCTACTGGCTCTACGACCCGGCGTTCGCGTTCGCGGATTTCCCCGACCCGCGCCGGCTGCTGGCCGGCAAGTCGATCGTCGGCGGGCTGGTGGGCGGCCTGTTCGGCGTGGAGGCGGCGAAGCGGATCGCCGGCATCCGCGGCTCGACCGGCGACGCCTTCGTGCTGCCGCTGACGGTGGGCATGATCGTCGGCCGCATCGGCTGCTTCCTCGGCGGCCTCGCCGACCACACCTACGGCAATCCCACCGCCCTGCCCTGGGGCGTGGATTTCGGCGACGGCGTGCCGCGGCATCCGACCCAGTTGTACGAGATCGCGTTCCTCGCGCTGTGGGGCGGCCTGCTGACCCTGCGCGGCGACCGCTTCGCGCGTCCGGGCGACCGCTTCAAGGCGTTCCTCTGCGGCTACCTGCTGTACCGGCTCGCGATCGAGTCGATCCGGCCGATACCGCATCTCTACTTCGACGCGCTCTCTGGCATCCAGCTGCTTTGCGTGTTCGGGCTGCTCTACCATGCCCGCGACCTCCCCCGCATCGTGAAGGCGCTGGCATGGCCGCGAAGGTAAGACCGTACCTGTTCTACGACACCGCGGTGTCGGTGTGCTCGACCTGCCTGCGTCGCGTCGAAGCGACCATCCTGCTCAAGCAGGATGGCAAGGAAGGCCACGTCTATCTGGAGAAATGGTGCCCGCAGCACGGCCGCGAGCGCGTGCTGATCGCCGACGACATCGATTACTACCGCCTCTGCCGCGAGCGCTTCATCAAGCCGCCGGAGATGCCGCAGCGCTTCAACACCGAGCGCAAGTGGGGCTGCCCCTACGACTGCGGGCTGTGCCCCGAGCACATGCAGCACAGTTGCCTGACCCTGATCGAGGTCACCGACCACTGCAACCTGCGCTGTCCGATCTGCTACGCCGACTCCGGGCCGCATCGCCCGGGGTTCCGTGACCTGGCGACGATCGAGCGCATGCTCGACGCGGTCGTCGCCAACGAGGGCGAGCCGGACGTGGTCCAGATCTCCGGCGGCGAGCCGACCCTGCACCCGCAGTTCTTCGAGATCCTCGATGCGGCCAAGCAACGGCCGATCCGCCACCTGATGGTCAACACCAACGGCCTGCGGATCGCGAAGGATCCCGCGTTCGTCGAACGGCTGGCGACCTACATGCCGGGCTTCGAGCTGTACCTGCAGTTCGATTCGCTGCGCGACGAGGTCCACCAGCAGCTCCGCGGCGCGCGCCTGCGCGACATCCGCCTGCAGGCGCTGGAGGCGCTGAACCGGCACGACATCTCGACCACCCTGGTGGTCACGGTGAAGAAGGGCCTCAACGACGGCGAACTGGGCGAGATCATCGACTTCGCCCGCCGCCAGCCCTGCGTCCGCGGGGTGACCTTCCAGCCGATCCAGCACGCCGGCCGCACCGAGGGCTACGACCCGGCGCACGACCGCCTGACCCTGACCGAAGTGCGGCGCGGCATCCTCGAACAGAGCGACCTGTTCCGGCCCGAGGACCTGATCCCGGTGCCCTGCCACCCCGACGCGCTGGCGATGGCCTACGCGCTGAAACTGGACGACGACGGCGGCGAGCCGCGGATCGTGCCGCTGACCGGGATGATCCCGCCCGAGGTGCTGATCGAGGGCGGCCGCAACAGCATCGTGGTCGAGAAGGACGACCAGTTGCGCGACGCGCTGTTCCGGCTGTTCGCCACCAACCACTCGCCGCAGTCGCAGGCCTGCTCGCTGGCCGACCTGCTGTGCTGCCTGCCGCAGGTGCAGGCGCCGGAGGGGCTGGGCTACCGCAACGTGTTCCGGGTGCTGATCATGGCCTTCATCGACGCCGAGGGCTTCGACCTGCGTTCGGTCAAGAAGAGCTGCGTGCACATCGCCCAGCCGGATGGCACCATCGTCCCGTTCGACACCTACAATCTGTTCTACCGCGACGACCGCCGCAGGCAGCTCGAAGCGCTGCGGGCGCGGGTCGACACCGCCGACATCGGCAGCGCCAGGGCCGGCGCCGTCGAGGTCGCCAACACCAGGACCACCGGCACCGAGGAGCCGCAGGCATGAACGATCCTGTCGACAACGCCTCCGGGCAGCACGATCAGCCCCCTGCCCCGCCCGCCTCCGGCGGCGATGCCGCGGGGCGTCCGCCGCTGCCGACCTGGCTGAAGGTGATCCTCGGGATCTTCGCCCTGATCGGCGGCCTCACGCTGCTGCTGATCGCCGCCTGCTTCGGCATGATCGCGATGCAGTGACGCCGGGTCGCCCGGCGTGCTGCCGTGCAGGCCCCGCCGTGAGGGCCGGGACCGACCGGGTCAATCCAGGAGATCGCGCACCCGATAGCTGCCCGCCGGCCGGCCCGCCAGCCGTGTCGCCGCGTGCAGCGCGCCGCGGGCGAAGATCTCGCGGCTGGTCGCGCGGTGGGTCAGCTCGATGCGTTCGCCGAAGGTCGCGAACTGGACCGTGTGCTCGCCGACGATGTCGCCGGCGCGCAGGCTCGCGTAGTGCGGGTCCGCGCCGGAGCGCTGCGCGGCCGCGCCGAGCGTGAGCGCGGTGCCCGAGGGCGCGTCGAGCTTGCGGGTGTGGTGCTGCTCGACGATGTCGCAGTCCCAGCCGGGCAGCGCCGCCGCGGCGCGTTCGACCAGCTCCTCCAGCACCGCCACGCCGAGGCTGAAGTTCGACGCCCAGACCACCGGGATCCGCCGCGACGCCGCCTGCAGCGCGGCGCGCTGCTGCGAAGCGAGCCCGGTGGTGCCGGACACGAAGGCCGCGCCGCGCGCCGCGCACAGGGCCAGGACCGCGTCGAAGGCGGCCGGCAGGCTGAAGTCGATGGCGACATCGAACGCCGGCACGGTCGCCAGTGCGTCGACCGGGTGGAACGGCTGGCCGAGCAGCGCGGCGTCGGACGCCGGCGGCGCGACCGCGGCGACGACGCGCAGGTCGTCGCGGCCGGCGGCGAGGCGCAGCAGGGTCTGGCCCATGCGGCCGCTGGCGCCGTGGATCAGGAGGCGGAGGGGATCTGACATCGACGCAGGGTAACGGCGACCGCCGGGCGACTCAATCGGGACGACTCAGTCGGGACGGGTCAGGCCGGGCCCGGCGTGTAAGCCGTGCATTCCAGCACCCGGCCGGCGCCGGCGGCGTCGATCTCGGCCGCGGCCGCCGCGACCACCGCGGCATCGACCTCCGCGCCGAAGCCGATCCGGAAGTGGACCTCGCCCGCCGGGGTGCGCGAGGAGTGGATCGACGACAGGCTGATCCGGTGGCGCTCGAACACGTCGAGCAGGGCCCGCAGCGAACCGGGCCGGTCTTCCGGCAGGTGGACGCTCATCGACGGCCGATCGACGAGGTCGGCCAGCAGGTAGCCGACGCGCTCGAACGCGTAGTTGCCGTCCGCCAGCAGCGGCGCGCCGAGCGCCTCGCGGTTGGCGTCGAGGAAGCGCGCCCTGAACGCGTCGCGCGCCCCGGCGTCGCCGCGGACGACGAGATCGCGCAGCGCGCCGAGTTCGCCGAGCAGCCGGTCGAGCATCGCCGGCACGTGCGGGTTGCAGAACTGGATGTCCTCGTAGATCTGCGGGTTCAGCGACAGGATCCGGGCCGCCATCGCCACGTCCAGCTCGAACGAGGCGGTGCGCAGCGGCAGCAGCTCCGCAGGCGCGCCGAGCAGGCCGGCGTAGTCGCGCAGCACGCCGGCCTCGGCCAGGTGGGTGGCGTGGACCATCGCCTGGACCAGCGCCATCGCCCGGTCGTGGCGTTCCGGGGTGACCCGCACGCACTCGGCCTGCAGCGCCTCCAGCAGTCGCGACAGCCACGGCCGCCACGCGTCGAGGCGCGCCTCGCAGACCGCGAGCATCCGGCCCTTGAGGGTCGGCGCCTTCGGCGGCGCGGTCATCGGATGCAGGCCCGCGACCTCGGCCCGCGAGCGCAGCATCGCCGCCACCGGGGCCTGCTTGATCGAGGTGACGTCGAGCCACAGCCGCCCCTGCTCGCGTCCGGCCGATCGCACGCGCCAGTCGTCGATCACCGCCTCGGTGACCCGGATCGGCGCCGCGAACAGCAGCACGTCGGCCTCCGCGAGCAGGCGCTCGACGGGGTCGCCGTCCGCTGCGCAAGGGTCGTGCCCCAGCACCGCCAGCCCCATGCGCTCGACGAAGAACCGGCGCAGCCAGCACCCGTAGGCGCCGGCGGCGCCGACCAGGCCGATCACCGGCCGGGCGGGCGCGCCGGTGGTCATCGCGCGGCGTCCGCGCTGCGCAGGTAGACGATCTGGGCGCGCAGGTTCTGCATCACCTGCTTCATCAGTCGGCCGTAGGCGGCGTTGTACTCCGCGGTGCAGGTCGGCCCGGGGGTGTTGTCGTCGAGGCTGCGCTCGACCACGATGCGGTTGCCCTCGCGGCGATACGTCGCCCGGTACGACACCGGGCCCTCGGCGACGGTCATGTCCGGCGGAATCGCCGCGATCCGCAGTTCCGGCGCGAACGCGTAGACATAGGATTCCTGCGAACGCGTGCCGCCGCACGCGCCGGCGCCCGCGGGCTTGCCCGGATCGGGCAACTGGCTGGCGACGAGGCTCTGGATCGGCCGCAGGCTCAGGAACCACGGCGACACCTCGAAGCCGCCGGGAACGGTCACCATCGACTCCACGTCGAAGTCGGCCTCCATCGCGAAGCGATCGGTCGCGGCCGGATCGCCGGTGTCCATGCGCACGCTGCCGTCGCCGATCAGGCCGCGGCTGCGGAAGTACGACTTCACCAGGTCCGCGGGCATCGTGCCCGCCTCCTGCATCTGCCGGCGCGCCACGATCGCGGTGTCGCCGCCGACCTCGACCCGCACCGTGCCCTTGACCCGGCCGGCCGCGGCGATCTCGACCTCGGTGCGCATCTTCTGCCACTCGCGCGCGCGGTCCGGCATCGGCGCGACGCTGTCGTCGCGATAGCCGTCCACCAGCAGCACGCGCTTGCCGGCGACCGCGTCCGGCAGGCTGCCGAACGGCGTCTGCGAGGATGTGGAGTCGAGGTAAAGGTCCAGCGACGGCACGTAGTTGATGACGTGGTTGACCATCGACACGACCGGGATCTTCGGCAGCGTGTAGAGATTGCCGGCGTTGACGAGGGCCTGGGTGTTCTCGATCCCCTTCGCGCGCAGCAGCGCCTGCAGCAGGGTCGCGTGGTCCTTGCAGTCGCCCATGCGGTTGTCGAGCACCACGTCGAGGTCGCGCGGGACCACGGCGCCGATGCCGATGCAGTTGCCCGCGTACGCGATGTTCTTCGCGACCCAGTCGTACAGCTGCTTCGCGACCTCGCGCGGCGCCTTCGCGTCGCCGGCGATCTCGTCGGCCAGTGCTGATATCCGCGGGGTGACGGCCGCCTTGGGCTCGGCGCGCGCACCGTAGGCGCGGGCGATGTCGGCGTAGCCGCCGAAGGTGGTGAAGGCGTAGCCGGGATAGCGCTCGAACTCGTACAGCGCATCCTGCAGCGTGTCCGGATCGACCGGTTCGCGATTGCGCCAGGTCCATTCCAGCAGCCGGCGGCCGTCGCGGGTGCGATCCTTCGCCAGGGTCAGCTTCGGCGCGGACCAGGTCGCGCGCAGCGCGGCCGGGGCGTCGATCGAGATGCGGACGTCGCCGTAGTAGGTGGTCGGGTCGAAACCGTCGATCACCGAAAACTGGCCGGGGAACATCGGTTCCTTCGCGGTCAGGCGGTAGCGCAGCACCGTGGTGTCGCCCACCGCGAGGTCGGGGAAGACCACGGTCAGCGAGGTGCGGTCGGAGTAGATCGGCGAATCGCCGTCGCGTCCGCGGCTGCTGCTGACCTGGAAATTGCCCGGCGGCACGTCGATGCGGCGGCCGTCCGCCTTCAGCGTGTAGGCGCTGAGCACGTCCGCCTGCTGGATGCTGGTGCTGTAGCCGATCGAATCGTCGCGGGCGTAGTCGACGCCGCTGGCCTTGAGCACCTTGGTCGCGGTCTCGACGGTCTCGACGTATCGGCCGTCGGCCTCGACGACGTAGTCGTGCGACTCGCGCTCGATGCGGACCGGCCAGTCCTCGGGGCGGTTCGCGGCGTCGGCCGCGGGGGGCGCGAGCGCGACCAGCGCGAATGCGCAAGCGCCGATAACGCGGCTGCGATGACGGTTGTGCATGGCGCTCCTGCCCCGAGTTCGACCCGGGCACTGTAGCGTGCCCCGGTGAAGCCCGCGAGAAGCCGGCGGGAAGCCTGCGCTGCGTCCGCCCCCGCGATCGGCGTGGGTTCGCGTGGACGCCGCGCGGACCCGCCCGCCGCGGATCAGGACGTCATCCGCTCCCAGAAGCTCCTGACGCCGTCGATGAACGTGCTCGATCGCGGCGAATGGCGACGGGCGCCTTCGCCGCTGAAGGTGGCCTCGAACTGCTGCAGCAGTTCGCGCTGCTGGGTCGTGAGGTTGACCGGGGTCTCGACCACCACGCGGCAGTAGAGATCGCCGGTGCCGCGGCTGCGGACCGACTTCACGCCCTTCTCGCGCAGGCGGAAGACGCGGCCGGTCTGGGTCTCGGCCGGGAGGCGGATCTCGGTCTCGCCGTCCAGCGTCGGCACCTGCACCACGTCGCCGAGCGCCGCCTGCGAGAAGCGGATCGGGACTTCGCAGTGGAGGTCGTCGCCGTCGCGCTGGAAGATGTCGTGTTCGCGGACCCGGATCTCGACGTAGAGATCGCCCGCCGGGGCGCCCGCGGGGCCGGCCTCGCCCTCGCCGGTGAGGCGGATGCGGTCGCCGGTGTCCACGCCCGCCGGGATCTTCACCGACAGGACCTTCTCCTCCTCGACGCGGCCGGCGCCGCGGCAGACCTTGCACGGATTGCTGAGCTTCTGGCCGCGGCCGCCGCAGTCGGGGCACGGCTGCTGCATCGAGAAGATGCCGCGCTGGAAGCGCACCTGGCCGCGTCCCTGGCAGGTGGTGCAGGTCTCGACCTTGCCGTCCTCCGAACCGGTGCCCTTGCACGGCGCGCAGGCGGCCATGGTCGGCACCTCGATCCGCTTGTCGAGGCCGGCGACGGCCTCTTCGAGGTCGAGTTCGACGATGATGCCGACGTCGGCGCCGCGTCGCGGACCGCGCGCGCCACCGCCGCCGAAGATGTTGCCGAAGATGTCGCCGAAGATGTCGTTGATGTCGGCGTAGCCCTGCTGTCCGCCGCCGCCGCCCATGCCGTGCTCGAACGCCGCATGGCCGTGCGCGTCGTACATCCGTCGCCTGCTGGCGTCGGACAGCACTTCGTAGGCCTCCTTGCATTCCTTGAACGCGGCCTCCGCGGCGGCGTCGCCGGGATTGCGGTCCGGGTGGTGCTTCATCGCGCAGCGACGGTAGGCCTTCTTCAGGTCTTCGTCGCTGGCGTTTCGGGCCACGCCGAGGACTTCGTAGTAATCGCGCTTGCTCATGCCTTCCTGCTCATGCCTTGCCTGTCAACGATCGGGCGCGCCGCCGCGCCCGTGGGAATCGGGGTCGATGGGAATCCGGTCAATCCGCGAGCCGTCGCTCGATCCGCGGGTCCGGAACGAACCACACCAGCGCGACCGCGACCAGTCGCTGAACGCCTCGACCCTGCCCTTGCCCATGCCTCCCCCGGAAAACGGTCGGGCGGCCGTGCCGCCCGACGAACGCGCGACGGCCCCGGAGTCGCCCCCGGGGCCGATGATCGTCGCTTACTTGTCGTCCTTCACTTCGGTGAACTCGGCGTCGACGACGTCGTCGTTCTTCGAGGAGGCGGACGGACCCGGACCGGCGTCGCCCGCCGGCGCGTGGCCGGCGCTGGCGGCGGCGAACAGCGACTGCGCCGCGTCCTCCAGCGCCTTCGACTTGGCCTCGATCTGGCCCTTGTCGTCGCCCTTCATCGCCGTTTCCAGTTCGGCGATCGCGCCCTCGGTGCGGCCGATCAGTTCGCCCGGCAGCTTGTCGCCGTGCTCCTTGATCTGGCTGCGCGCGGTGTGGATCAGCGCGTCGGCGTGGTTGCGGGCCTGCACGAGGTCGTGGAACTTCTTGTCTTCCTCGCGATGGGCTTCCGCATCCTGCACCATCCGCTGGATCTCGTCGTCCGACAGGCCCGAGCCGGCCTTGATCTCGACCTTCTGCTCCTTGCCGGTCTTCTTGTCCTTCGCGGACACGTGCAGGATGCCGTTGGCGTCGATGTCGAACGACACCTCGACCTGCGGCATGCCGCGCGGCGCCGGCTCGATGCCGGACAGGTCGAAGCGCGCCAGCGACTTGTTGTAGCGGGCCTGTTCGCGCTCGCCCTGCAGCACGTGCACGGTCACGGCCGACTGGTTGTCGTCGGCGGTCGAGAACGTCTGCGAGGCCTTGGTCGGGATGGTCGTGTTCTTCTCGATGATCTTGGTCATCACGCCGCCCAGGGTCTCGATGCCCAGGCTCAGCGGGGTGACGTCGAGCAGCAGCACGTCCTTCACGTCGCCGGCCAGCACGCCGCCCTGGATCGCGGCGCCGATCGCGACGGCCTCGTCCGGGTTGATGTCCTTGCGCGGCTCCTTGCCGAAGAACTCGGCCACCGCCGACTGCACCTTCGGCATGCGGGTCTGGCCGCCGACCAGGATCACCTCGCTGATGTCGCCGGCGCGCAGGCCCGCGTCGTTCAGCGCGATGCGGCACGGCTCGATCGACTTCTTGATCAGGTCGTCGACCAGCGCCTCCAGCTTGGCCCGGGTGAGCTTGATGTTCAGGTGCTTCGGACCGGAGGCGTCGGCCGTGATGTACGGCAGGTTGACCTCGGTCTGCTGCGCGCTGGACAGCTCGATCTTGGCGCGCTCGGCCGCGTCCTTCAGGCGCTGCAGGGCCAGCGGGTCCTTGCGCAGGTCGATGCCCTGGTCCTTCTGGAACTCCTCGACGAGGTAGTCGATGACGCGCTTGTCGAAGTCCTCGCCGCCGAGGAAGGTGTCGCCGTTGGTGGCCAGCACCTCGAACTGCTTCTCGCCGTCGACGTTGGCGATCTCGATGATCGACACGTCGAAGGTGCCGCCGCCGAGGTCGTAGACCGCGATCTTGCGGTCCTTGCCGTCGCCCTTGTCGAGGCCGTAGGCCAGCGCGGCCGCGGTCGGCTCGTTGATGATGCGCTTGACGTCGAGACCGGCGATGCGGCCGGCGTCCTTGGTCGCCTGGCGCTGGCTGTCGTTGAAGTACGCCGGGACGGTGATGACCGCCTCGGTGACCTTCTCGCCCAGGTAGTCCTCGGCGGTCTTCTTCATCTTCTCCAGCACGCGCGCGGAGATTTCCGGCGGCGCCATCTTCCTGCCGTCGCTGGTGCCGACCCAGGCGTCGCCGTTGGAGTGCTCGATGATCGCGTACGGCACCAGGTCAAGGTCCTTCTTGACCTCGGCGTCGGTGAACTTGCGGCCGATCAGGCGCTTCACGGCGAAGAAGGTGTTCTTGGGATTGGTGACGGCCTGGCGCTTGGCGCTGGCGCCGACCAGGACTTCGCCGTCCTTGGTGTAGGCGACGATCGACGGCGTGGTGCGGTCGCCCTCGCTGTTCTCGATGACCCTGGCCTTGCCGCCTTCCATGATCGCGACGCACGAATTGGTCGTGCCCAGATCGATGCCGATGATCTTGCCCATGATGATTTCCTCGAAAGTCCGGAGATTGGGGGCGGTCGTGCCGCCGATGAGCCGTGAGTGGGGGAGCCGGTCGCCGGATTCAAGCGCCCGGCCCCACCGTCCGATGAATGCGCCGCGTCAGTCGTGCTTCGCGACCATGACCAGCGCCGGGCGCAGCAGGCGGTCGTTGAGCAGGTAGCCCTTCTGGCAGGTCTGGGCGACCGCACCCGGGGCCACCCCCGCGGCGTCGACCAGGCTCATCGCCTGGTGGTGCTCGGGGTTGAAGGCGTCGCCGGCGGCCGGCGCCACCGCCACCAGGCCGTTGGCCTGGGCGATGCGCTCGAGCTGGCGCAGGGTGAGTTCGAGGCCGGCGCGGACCGGGTCGCCCTCGGCGGCCGAGGCCAGGCCGGCCTCCAGGCTGTCGAACAGCGGCAGCAGGTCGCCGAGCAGGCGCTCGTTGGCGAAGCGGCGCGCGTTCTCGACCTCGCGGGCCATGCGCCGGCGCTGGTTCTCGAGGTCGGCGCGCTCGCGCAGGGCGTCGGCGCGGACCTGTTCGAGGTCCGCCTGCAGGCGCTCGATCAGCGCCTCCGGCGTCGCCTCGGTGGCGTCGGCGCCGGCCTGGGCGGCGTCCCGGGCCAGGGGATCGGAAGGATTGGGGTCCTGCTGCGGGGCTTGGCTCATCTCGGTTCCGTTGGCTGGTGGCGGGTCGTCCGCCGACGGGCGATGGGATGGGGCCATGGCCTCCGGAATCAAGCCCTGTCGGGCCCGAGGCCGTCGAAACGATCTCCGGGCCGGGTCGGCGGTCGGGGGCGATGCCGGGTGGCAGCGGCCTGAAGGCCGCTCTACCGGGCCGCTCCGACCGGGCTGCGCTGTCGCCGGGGTCAGCGGACCTCGTCGGGGCCCAGCGCGTCGCTGAGCGCGGACGCGGCCGCCTGCACCACCGGGATCACCCGCTCGTAGGCCATCCGGGTCGGGCCGATCGCGCCCAGCACGCCCAGCGTGCGTCCGCCGACCCCGTACGGCGCGGTCACCAGCGACACCCCGTCCAGCGGCGCCATGCCGGTCTCCTCGCCGATGAAGATGCGCACGCCCGGCGCGCGCAGGGTGCGTTCGAGCAGTTGCAGGATCTCGCGCTTGCTGGCGAACGCCTCGAACAGCTCGCGCAGGCGGTCGAGATCGGACAGGTCCTGCATCCCGATCAGCCGGGTCTGGCCGGCCACCAGCATGTCCTCGGCGTCGCTGGCGAGGGCCTGGTCGGCCAGCTCCAGCGCGTGCGACATCAGCGTTTCCATCTCGTGCCGGGCGCTGCGCAGTTCGGCCATCAGCAGGGTGCGCGCCTCGGCCAGCGGCCGGCCGGCGTACTGCGCATTCAGATAGTTGGCGATGCGCTCCAGCTCGCCCGGGTCGTAGGGCCGGCGGGTCTGGAGGATGCGGTTCTGCACGTCGTTGTCGGCGAAGACCAGGATCGCCAGCACCCGCTGGGCGTCCAGCGGCACGAAATCGACGTGCTTGAACGCGAACTGCTCGCGCTTGGGCACGCTGACCACGCCGACGAAGCGGGTCATCGCCGACACCAGCTCGGAGGCGCTGCCCAGCAGGCGCTGGGTGCCGCTGCCGGCGGCCAGTTCGCCGCGCAGGCGGGCCAGCTCCGGTTCGCCCAGCGGGTCGATCTGCAGCAGGCTGTCCACGAACACCCGGTAGCCCTGCGCCGTCGGCACCCGCCCGGCGGAGGTGTGCGGCGCGGCCAGCAGGCCGACGTCCTCGAGTTCGGCGAGGATGTTGCGGATGGTCGCCGCGCTCACGTCCAGGCCGGCGCACTTGGCCAGGGTCTGCGACCCCACCGGCTCGCCGTCGCGGATGTAGCGCGCGATCAGCGTGCGCAGCAGCAGCCGCGCGCGCGGGTCGAGGAAGCCCGGGTCGAGGCCGGCGTCAGCGGGATGGCTCATGCCGACGATATAGGCGCAGCCGGCGGCGCGCGCAAGGGGCGGCGGCAGCGGGCCTTCCACGGCAGGGCCTTCGACGGCAGCCGCTCGCGCCCCTCGACGGCAGTCTCCAGGGATGAGACGGCATCAGGCACAATGCGCGCCCATGCTGACCCATCTCACTCTTCGCGATTTCGCCGTCGTCGCCTCCACCGAGCTGGAGTTCGACCCGGGCATGACCGTGATTTCCGGCGAAACCGGCGCCGGCAAGTCGCTGCTGGTGGATGCGCTGGGCTTCCTGTCCGGGCTGCGCGCCGACAGCGGCGTGGTCCGCCACGGCGCCGAACGGGCCGAGCTCAGCGCCGAATTCGATCTCGCCGACCGCCCCGACGCCCTCGCCTGGCTGCGCGAACAGGACATGCTCGACGACGATGGCGACACGCGCGGCTGCCTGCTGCGCCGCACCCTGCGCTCCGACGGCGGCTCCCGCGCCTGGATCAACGGCCGCGCGGTCACCCTCGCCCAGCTCGGCGAACTGGCCGGGCTGCTGGTCGAGATCCACGGCCAGCACGAGCACCAGGCCCTGCTCTCGCGCCAGCGCCAGCTCGCGCTGCTCGACGCCTTCGGCCGCCACGGCGCGGCGCTGGCGGACGTCGCCGCCGCCACGGCCGACTGGGCGCTGCTGCGGCGCGAGCGCGACACCCTCTCGCGCGCCGGCGACCTGTCCGAACGCATCGCGCTGCTGGAGCACCAGCACGCCGAACTGGAGCGCGAAACGCTGGAGCCGGCGTCGATCGCCGACCTGTTCGCCCAGCACCGCCGCCACGCCAACGCCGCCAGCCTGATCGAGACCTGCGAAAGCGCCCTCGCCCGGCTCGAAGGCGACGACGCGCCGTCGCTGCTGCAGACCGTGCAGTCGCTGCGCGGCGACCTCGCCCGCGCCCGCGACGACGAGCCGCGGCTGGGCGAAGTCGAGGGCATGCTCGACGCCGCCGCGATCCAGATCGACGAAGCCACCCGCCTGCTGCAGCGCATCCGCGACGATCTCGACCTCGATCCGGACGGCTTCGCCGCGCTGGACGAGCGGCTCGCGCGCCTGCACGCGCTCGGACGCAAGCACCGGGTCGCGCCCGAGGGGCTGTTCGACTTCCGCGCGCAACTGGCCGCCGAGCTGGCGGGCCTGCGCACCGCCGAGACCCGGCTGGCGACGCTGGACGACGAGATCGCGGCCGCCGCCACGCGCTGGCGCGCCGCCGCCGCGACCCTGTCCGCGGCCCGCCGCGAGGCCGCCGACGCGCTGTCGCATGCCGTCTCGACCCTGATCGCCGACCTCGGCATGGGCGGCGGCCGGTTCGAGGTCGCGCTGGAGCCGGTCGAAGGCGACCGTCCCGACCCGCAGGGCGCCGAACGCGCCGAATTCCTGGTCTCGGCCAACCTCGGCCAGCCGCCGCGGCCGCTGCGCAAGGTCGCCTCCGGCGGCGAACTGTCGCGGGTGTCGCTCGCGATCGAGGTCGCCGCGCTGGGCCACGACGCCGTGCCGACGATGGTCTTCGACGAGGTCGATTCGGGCATCGGCGGCGCGGTCGCCGAGATCGTCGGCCAGAAACTGCGCGCGCTCGGCGAGACCCGCCAGGTCCTGTGCGTCACCCACCAGCCCCAGGTCGCCGCCCAGGGCCACGCCCACTACCGGGTGACCAAGGCCGACGCCGGCGGCATGACCCAGAGCGCGGTGCAGAAGCTCGACGCGAAGGCCCGCCAGGAGGAACTGGCGCGGATGCTCGGCGGGGTCGAGGTCACGAAGGAAGCGCGGGCGGCGGCGAGGAAGCTGCTGGAAAACGCGGGCTGATCGTCACGCTGTCCCGGTAGAGCGGCCTTCAGGCCGCTGATTTTTCGAGATGGGCCACGCAGCGGCCTGGTGTTCAACAGCCGAATGGCTGGTCAGGCCGCGCTACCCACAGCGTCATTTCTGCTTGCGGACGTACAGCACCAGCGCGTGGGCCTGGATCTCGTAGCCGTGCTCGGCGGCGATCCGGTGCTGGATCGCCTCGATCTCCTCGCTCTCGAACTCGATGATCTTGCCGGTGTCGACATCGACCATGTGGTCGTGGTGATCGCCGCGATCGAGCTCGTAGACGGCGTGGCCGCCCTCGAAGTTGTGCTTGAGCACCAGCCCGGCGGCCTCGAACTGGGTCAGCACCCGGTAGACGGTGGCCAGGCCGATCTCGTCGCCCTCCTCGACCAGCCGGCGGTAGATGTCCTCGGCCGCCATGTGCCGCGGCTGCGCCTGTTCCAGCATTTCGAGGATCCGCATGCGCGGATGGGTGACCTTGAGGCCGAGTTTGCGGAGATCTTTGGTTTCCATCGCGCGTTCCGGGGGGTGAGCGCCGGGGACTGCGGCATCCAATCCGCGATGAACGGCCGTCCGCGGCCCGACTGCCGGCGGCGCCGGGGCGCAGTGTATCATCGGCGGCCGCGACACCCCTCCGCTGCCGGCCGTCCCATGCCCATCCTGCACCGCTTCCCGCTCCGCCTGCCCCTGCTGACCCTGACCGTCGCCCTCGCGACCGCCGGCTGCGGCATCACCTACAAGCAGCCGATCTACCAAGGCAACCTGATCGACAAGCGCGCGGTCGACCAGCTCCAGGTCGGCATGAGCAAGCAGGACGTGCAGACCCTGCTGGGCACGCCGTCGGTGGAGGACAGCTTCGACGCCAACCGCTGGGACTACACCGCCACGCAGCGCATCGATCGCCGCGGCAGCACCCAGGTCAAGAATTTCACGGTCTATTTCGAGAACGGCAACGTCGCCCGCTGGGACGGCGACTACTTCCCGGAACAGGACGACGCCCTCGCCCGCAACTCCGTCCGCCAGTTCGGCCGCAACCTGCCGAAGGACGACAAGAAGAAGCGCCGGCGCTGAGCCGCAGGCCCGGCCGGGTTCACTTCCGGGCCGCCGCCCGTCGCCGCCGGGCTTCCTTCGGGTCGAGCAGCAGCGGTCGCAGCAGTTCGACCCGGTCGCCGTCGGCCAGCGGTCGATCGGCCGCCACCGTTTCCCCGAACACCGCCACCGCCGCCAGCGGCTCGCCGTCGAAACCGGCCGCCGCCAGCGCCTGCGCCACCGTGGCGCCGACCGGCAGCGCCAACCGCCTGCTTTGGTGACGCCGCGGCCAGGCGCGGACCACTTCGACCCGCAGCATCCCGGGGGGCGCCGCCTCGGGGGCAGGCGTTTCGACCGCCGGCGCCTCGTCCGCAGGCCTCCGGGCTTCGTCGGTCGCGGCCCCGGGGTGGGTCATGGCTTACTCGCCACGGTCGGCCACGCGCACGAAATCGTCGACCATGCGGTCGGCCAGAGCCTGGAATCCCAGCACGAACGCCGGCCCCAGCAGGCGGTTGCTGGGCTCGAAGTCGAGGGTCAGGCTGACCTTGCAGGCCGACTCGTCCAGCGCGTGGAACTGCCAGCGCCCCGCCAGCCTGCGGAACGGCCCATCGCGCAGGGTCATGTCGATGTGGTGCGGCGGCGCCAGCGCGTTCTCGGTCGTGAACCAGGTGCGGATCCCGCCCAGGCCCAGGTCCAGCCGGGCCACGACCCGGGTCTCGTCCGCCTCCAGCACCTCGGCGCCGTCGCACCAGTCGAACCGCTTCGGATAGGCGGCGATGTCGTTGACCAGCGCGAACATCTTCGCGGCGGCGTGTTCGACGAGGGCGGAGCGCTGGATGACCGGCATGGGCGTGCGTGTTCCGGATGACTCGCGGGACGGCCCCGGTTCGGGGACAATGCCGCGGATGAGCAAGCAGAAAGCGCAACAGGATAAGGCAAAGGGCGGCGGCAAGTCCGACAAGGCCGCCGCGCCGGTCAAGACCATCGCCCTCAACAAGCGGGCCAGGCACGAGTTCCACCTCGAGCACCGCTACGAGGCCGGGATGTCGCTGCAGGGCTGGGAGCTGAAGTCGATCCGCGCCGGCCGCGCCAACATCGGCGACGCCTACGCCATGGTCAACGACGGCGAACTGTTCCTGTACGGCTCGCAGATCACCCCGCTGATCCAGGCCTCGACCCACGTCATCGCCAACGACCGCCGCACCCGCAAGCTGCTGATGCACCGGCGCGAGATCGACCAGCTCGTCGGCAAGATCCAGCGCGACGGGTACACCATCGTGCCCACCGCCCTGTACTGGAAGGGCAACAAGGTCAAGCTGGAGATCGCGCTGGCCAAGGGCAAGCAGGCCCACGACAAGCGCGACGCCGCCCGCGACCGCGACTGGGCGCGCGAGAAGCAGCGCGCCATGCGCGCGCGGAACAAGGATGCCTGAACCCGGGACGCCTGATCCGGGACGTCTGACCCGCGACCCGCCGGTAGAGCGGCCTTCAGGCCGCTGCGTTTGCCCTCATCGACAGCAGCGGCCTGAAGGCCGCTCTACCGGCGCGCGCACGCCACCCTTTCGGGCGCGAACGCTTGATCCCGCCCTACCCCACCCCCATACTGCCGGCGTCGATCGAAAGAACGACTCCATCGAAACGGATTCCCGGTCACGGGGGTGCATTGGCTTCGACGGGGGTTGCGAAATCGCACGGCGCATGCCGAGGGGGCAGCTTTCCTCGTTAATCCAGCGGCAAACAATCAGACGCCAACGACGACGTCTACGCTCTGGCCGCTTAAGGCCTAGCCCCGAACCCACTTGTGCCTGTGCTCGTGGATGTAGGGTCATTATCACGGGATCGGTCCCGGCGGCGACCCGCCAACCTGGGCCTAACTCCTAGCGGGTGTGTCCTGCGGTGTGCTTCGCACGCCGTGTTGCCGCAGGGCGAGATCAAACGGTGAGCTAAGCATGTAGTGCCGGGCATGGAGTGCCTTCGGACGGCGGTTCGATTCCGCCCACCTCCACCATTCAAACCCCTGATATATCAGGGGTTTTTTTATTTCACGATGACTCCAGCACCGAATTTCGCTGGACTACGCCGCAGCCCGATACAGCAGGTTTATCAATGGGTTAGGCGAGTTCAACATATGACGGTGCTTTCTGAAACCTGACCCGGCTTCCGTCCGCTTGGCCCCCATTTGGCTCTTGGAAACGGGTCTTTCCGAGGAGTCATCATGGCTAAGATCAAGCTCACCAAGACCGCCGTTGATGCGGCGCAACCCCAGGCACAGGCCGTCGAACTACGGGATACAGTGGTGCCCGGCTTTTTGTGCAAGATCACCCCGGCGGGCCGCAAGGTGTTCATGCTCCAGTACCGGACGAACACCGGGGAGCGCCGCAAGCCCGCCCTGGGCCTGTTCGGGGAACTGACCGTGGAGCAGGCCCGCGTCATGGCGCAGGACTGGCTGGCCGAGGTTCGCCGGGGCGGCGACCCTGGCGGTGCCAAGGCCGAGGCACGCAAAGCGCCGACGGTCGAAGCGTTGTGCAAGAAGTTCATGGAGGACTACTCCAAGAAACGCAATAAGGTCAGCACGCAGGAAGGCTATCAGGCGGTCATCGACCGCAATATCGTCCCGCTGCTGGGCCGCAAGAAGGTTCAGGACGTAAAGCGGCCCGACATTGCCGGGCTGATGGAAAAGCTTGCCTACAAGCCGGCCGACGCGAATCACACCTTCGGCGTGCTGCGTAAGATGTTCAACATGGCCGAAGTGTGGGGCTTCCGCCCGGATGGCACCAATCCCTGCCGACATGTCCCCATGTTCCCGGCCGGCAAGGCTACCCGTCTCATCAATGACGAGGAAATGGCGCGCATCTTCCGCCATTTGGAGCATCTGGAGGCCGAGGGGCTGGAGAACTACGTCATTCCGCTGGCGATCCGGCTGCAATTCGAGTTCGCCGGTCGCCGTTCCGAAATCTGCAAGCTCGAATGGGACTGGATCGACTTCCAGAACCGGCGCGTCGTCTGGCCCGACAGCAAGACCGGCGGCATGTCCAAGCCTTTGAGCGAAGAAGCCCACCGGCTGCTTTCGACTGCCCCTCGCCGGGAAGGTAGCCCCTACGTTCTGCCGTCGCCCAACGACCCGACCAAACACCTAACCTATGGCGAGCACTACGGCGGCTGGACTCGGGCGCTCAAGGCAGCTGGCGTGCCGCACGTCGGCACGCATGGTATCCGCCACCGCTCCGCGACCGATATTGCCAATTCGGGTATCCCGGTCAAGGTCGGCATGGTGCTGACGGCGCACAAGACCGTGGCGATGTTCATGCGCTATGTCCACACCGAGGACAAGCCGGTTCGGGAAGCGGCCGAACTGGTGGCGAGCCGGCGCAAGACGATCACCGGCACCAAACGCCCCCCTGCTGCGGAGGCGACGGCATGACCAGGCGCAAGGAATCCATCGCGTCGCCTACAGCGCCTTCGGCGCTGCTGGGCGACATTCGGGCGCTGATCGAAGCTGCGCGCAAGCGCGCCGCTTCGGCGGTGAATAGCGAGCTGTCGATGCTCTACTGGCGCATCGGCCAGCGCATCCATACGCAGGTCTTGGAAGGTCGGCGGGCCGACTACGGCGAGGAAGTCGTGTCCACGCTGGCGGTGCAACTGGTGAAGGAGTACGGCGGCAGCTTTTCGGTCAAGAATCTGCGCCGGATGGTGCAGTTCGCCGTCGCCTACCCGGACGAGCGAATTGTCGTATCACTGATACGACAATTGAGCTGGACGCACTTCATCGCCTTGATTCCGCTGAAAGACCCGCTTATGCGGGACTACTACGCGCAGATGGCGAGCGCCGAACGCTGGAGCGTGCGGACGCTGCGCGAGCGCATTGACTCGATGCTGTACGAGCGCACGGCGCTGTCCCAAAAGCCCGAAGAAACCATCGCGCAGGAGTTGGCGACCCTGCGCGATGCGCAACGCATGACGCCGGCGCTGGTCATGCGCGACCCGTACATTCTCGACTTCCTGGGCCTGCGGGATAGCTGGCAGGAAGGCGACTTGGAAGCCGCGATCATCCGCGAAATGGAAGCCTTCCTGCTGGAGCTTGGCGCGGGCTTTTCCTTCGTTGCCCGGCAGAAGCGCATCCCGATTGACGACGAGGATTTTCACCTTGACCTGCTTTTTTACAACCGCAAGCTGCGGCGGCTGGTGGCCGTCGAATTGAAGATCGGAGAGTTCAAGGCAGCGTACAAGGGGCAGATGGAGCTTTACCTGCGCTGGCTGGACAAGCACGAGCGGGAGCCGGAAGAAGCCTCGCCGCTGGGAATCATCCTCTGCACGGGCAAGAAGCGCGAACAAATCGAACTGCTGGAATTGGACAAGTCGGGCATCCACGTCGCCGAGTACCTGACCACCTTGCCGCCGCGTGCGGTGTTGGGCGAACGGTTGCAGCAGGCGACCGAGCGGGCGCGCTTACAGATCGAACAGCGCACACAGGACACGAAGTAGGCCAAGCAGCATTCGTGCGTCCTGGCGTGCCGCCGTCGGGTTCGCGGGCTGCACCCCGCGTTTCGCTCCGAATCACAGTCATCCCGTTTGCCTACCCGCATGCGCCTGATGCCCAGCACACCCAGGTGCATGACGTAGCGCCCTCCTGATTCTGCGCAGGATCAGGCAGACAGGATTTGCCCCGCTATGGCGGCCAGCACAACCACCAGCACCGGCGGCAAGCGTCCATAGACCAGCAGGCCGAAGGCGGCCAAGGCCAGAGCGAAATCGGTGCGTCCGTGGATGGCGCTCGTCCATACCGGGTCGTAGAGCGCGGACAGCAGGATGCCGACCACGCCTGCGTTGATACCCGCCATTGCAGCCTGGATGCCCTGGCGGTGGCGCAGCCGCTGCCAGAACGGCAGCGTGCCGATCAGCACGAGGAAGGCCGGCACGAAGATCACGACCAGCAGCACCAGTCCACCAAGCCAGCCGTGCAAGGGCCAGTCGGCCACAGTGCCGAGATAGGCCGCGAAGGTGAACAGCGGCCCCGGTACGGCCTGCGCCGCACCGTAACCGGCCAGGAAATCGGCATTGCCGACCGCGCCGGTCGAGCCGGTGACTGCTTGCAGCAGCGGCAACACAACATGGCCGCCACCGAACACCAGTGCGCCGGCGCGGAAGAAGCCGTCGATCAGCGCAGCCATCGTCGAGCCGCTGGTCGCCGCCCACAGCGGCAGACCAAGCAGCAACGCGGCTAGCAAGCCCAATGCCATCGCGCCTGTACGGCGCGACACCGCATATGAGGCCAGGTGCGCTGCCGGCAGCGGCGGCAGTTGCAGCCACCAGCGACCGATCAGGCCCGTCATGACGATGGCCGCGACTTGCACCCAGGCCGACGGCAGCAATAGTGTCAGCAACGCGGCCAGGATCGCTAGCGCGGCGCGGGGCCGGTCGGGGCACAGCGTTTTCGCCATGCCCCACACCGCTTGCGCCACCACGGCGACGGCAACCACTTTCAAGCCATGCACCCAGCCGGCTTCAGCGAGCGCGTGGTATTCGGAAATGCCGTAGGCGAACAGGATCAGTACGAGCGCCGAGGGCAACGTGAATCCGACCCAAGCCGCCAGTGCGCCCCACCCACCAGCACGGCCCAAGCCAAGCGCCATGCCGACCTGGCTGCTGGCCGGCCCCGGCAGGAACTGGCACAGCGCGACCAGATCGGCGTAGCTGCGATCGTCCAGCCAGCGGCGACGCTCGACGAACTCCGTGCGGAAGTAGCCCAAGTGCGCGATTGGCCCGCCGAAGGAGGTCAGCCCCAGCCGCAGAAAAACCAGAAAAACGCGCCAGGCGTTGTCGCGCTCTGCGGCTGGCTCTGGCATCAAATCGACTCCTGTTTCATGCGCTTGGACAACGCTTCGGCGCTTTCCTTGCGCTCGCTGTACCGATCCACCAGATACGGTGCCGCGTCGCGCGTGAGCAGCGTGAACTTCATCAGTTCTTCCATCACGTCCACAATGCGGTCGTAATAGGCCGAGAGCTTCATGCGCCCGGTTTCATCGAACTCCTGATATGCCTTGGCGACCGAAGACTGGTTCGGGATGGTCAGCATCCGCATCCAGCGACCCAGCACGCGCATCTGGTTGACCGCATTGAATGACTGCGAGCCGCCTGATACCTGCATCACTGCCAGCGTCTTGCCCTGGGTCGGGCGCACCGCTCCGGAAGACAGTGGAATCCAGTCGATCTGCGTCTTCATCAGGCCGGTCATCGCGCCGTGGCGCTCCGGCGAGCACCACACCATGCCTTCCGTCCATTGCGCCAGTTCGCGCAGTTCCTTGACCTTCGGATGATCGTCGCCGGCATCGTCCACCAGCGGCAGGCCCGACGGGTTGAAGAACCGTGTTTCGCCGCCGAGCGCACGCAGGATGCGCGCCGCTTCTTCGGCGGCAAGGCGGCTGTACGAGCGCTCACGCAGCGAACCGTAGAGCAGCAGGAAGCGCGGCGCGTGCGTGGCGCGTTCGGGTGTCAGGAGCCGTTCCTTGTCCGGCTGCTGGAACAGCGTGGCATCAAGGTTCGGCAGGCCGATACGAGTATCAGACACGCTGCCCCTTTGCATCCACTACCGCCTCGCCGTCTTCCTTGTTGAACGCGCCGCGCTGCGGATTCGGCAGAATGTCCAGCACGGTTTCCGAGGGGCGGCACAGCTTCGTGCCCAGAGGCGTGACCACGATGGGCCGGTTCATCAGGATCGGATGTTGCCCGATGGCATCGAGCAACTGATCATCCGTCCATTTCGGGTCGGCCAAGCCCAACTCCGCATAGGGCGTGCCTTTCTCGCGCAGCACCTCGCGCGCGCTCAGGCCCGCGTCCGCCAACAGCTTGACCAGCGTTTCACGCGTCGGTGGCGTCTTCAGGTACTCAATGACCGTGGGTTCCTCGCCGCTGTTGCGAATGAGGGCCAGCACATTGCGCGAGGTGCCGCAGTTCGGGTTGTGATAGATCGTGATGTTGCTCATGGGTTTCTCTCAGTTCGTTGCGTGGCCGCGCTCGTACCAGCCGCGCGAGCGGTTGACCACGCGCACCACCAGCAGCATCACCGGCACCTCGATCAGCACACCCACCACGGTGGCCAGCGCCGCGCCGGAATGGAAACCGAACAGGCTGATGGCCGCGGCCACGGCCAGCTCGAAGAAGTTGCTCGCGCCGATCAGGGCCGACGGGCCGGCGACGCAGTGTTGCTCGCCTGTCTTGCGGTTGAGCCAATAGGCCAAGCCGGAATTGAAGAACACCTGGATCAGGATCGGCACCGCCAGCATGGCGATGACCAGCGGCTGTTGCAGGATGGCCTGACCCTGGAAGGCGAACAGCAGCACCAGCGTCAGCAGCAGCGCGGCGATGGACAGCGGGCCGATGCGTTCAAGGGCGCGGTCAAATGCGGCCTGGCCCCGGCGCAGCAGCGCCCGCCGCCAGAGCTGCGCGACGATGACCGGGATAACGATGTAGAGCGCCACCGATATCAGCAGCGTGTCCCACGGCACGCTGATGGCCGACAAGCCCAGCAGCAGGCCGACGATGGGCGCGAAGGCGAACACCATGATGGTGTCGTTCAGCGCCACTTGCGACAGCGTGAACACCGGATCGCCACCCGTCAGCCGGCTCCAGACGAACACCATCGCCGTGCAGGGCGCGGCGGCCAGCAGGATCAGGCCGGCCACGTAGCTGTCGAGTTGGTCGGCCGGCAGCCACTCGGCGAAGACGTGCCGAATGAAGATCCACGCCAGCAGTGCCATCGAGAACGGCTTGACTGCCCAGTTGACGAATAGCGTCACACCGATGCCGCGCCAGTGCTGTTTGACCTGGCCGAGCGCACCGAAATCCACCTTGAGCAGCATTGGGATCACCATGACCCAGATCAGCACGCCGACCGGCAAATTGACTTGGGCGACTTCCATGCGGCCGATGGCCTGAAACATGCCGGGCGCGAACTGGCCGAGCGCGATGCCGGCGACGATGCACAGCAGCACCCACACGGTCAGGTATCGCTCGAACACGCTCATGGCAGGTGCGGCCGGAACGCGGCTGGCGGAGGCACTGGCGGTCATGGCAGCCTCACTTGCGGCCAATGTCGTGCAGCTCGCGCTGCAAGGACATGGCATCGAGGCGCTGGAGGGGCAGCGACAGGAACAGTTCGATGCGCCGGCGCAGCGTGATGGCCGCGTCCATGAACGCCTTGCGCTGTTGTTCCTCGGTGCCTTCGACGGCGGCCGGGTCGGGCACGCCCCAATGCGCCGAGACGGGCTGGCCCGGCCACAGCGGACATGCCTCGCCGGCGGCGTTGTCGCAGACGGTGAAGATGAAGTCGAACACCGGCGCACCGGGAACCACGAATTCGTCCCAACTCTTGCTGCGGTAGCCCGTGGTCGGCAGGCGCAGGCGCTCCAGCGTGGCGAGTGCCAGCGGATGCACTTCGCCCTTCGGGTGGCTGCCGGCCGACCAGGCACGGAAGCGGCCTTGGCCCAGCTCATTGAGCAAGCCTTCGGCGAGGATGGAACGGGCCGAATTTCCCGTGCAGATGAACAGTGCGTTATAGGTGGTGTCGGTCATGGCTTCAGCAGTTGCAGTTAGGGGGTTCGGAAACCTCGCAGACGCCGCCCTGGCAGCAATGCTCGGTCAGGTAGCCGATCAGGCCGTTCATGTGACCGTACTCGGCGCGGTAGATCAGGTTGCGGCCCTGCTGCTCGATGGAAACGAGGCCAGCGTGGGCCAGTTCCTTCAAGTGGAAGGACAAGGTATTGCGGGCCACGCCGAGCTGATCGGCGAGGACGCTGGGCGTGCGTCCTTCCGGCCCGGCGATGACCAGGGCGCGGAATACACGCAGTCGTTGCGTGTGGGCCAGCGCACTCAGGGCGGAAACGGCTTGATCTTCATTCATTATTCGATGATACAACAATTATGGAATCAATAAAAAGAAGAAAGGAAAACACGGCTTGGTGGCGTCCCGGCGTGCCGCCGCCGGGTTCGCGGGCTGCGCCCCGCGCTTCGTGCCGAATCGCGGCCATCCGGCTTTGACCCCTGACGCCTTCGGCCCTGGCGGGCCTGCGCGTTCCGCTTGCACAAAGGCGGGTGTGTGCATTGGACGGGTGTGGGCGGTCTTGCTGTTCCCTTCACCGTATCACGGCGTTCTCGCCGTCAAGGGCTTCGGGCCGATGGCCCTTGCGTCCTGGCGGCCGTCTTACGCCCCCTGACTGCTTGCGCTGCGCCGTGCTTCCCACGGTTCCGGGCAATTCCGCCCGAGCAACCGGAGCACGATCATGTCGCAACTGTCCTTTTCCTCGTTCGATTCCTCGCTGATGGTGCGTGACGCGCAGGGCCGCTACCTGCTGGCGACCGCCGAGCAAATTCTGGAGGCCGCGCGCCAGGCCATCGAGCGCAAGATGCAACGCGGTACGTCGTTCACGTCGCCGGCGGCGGTCAAGGAGTACCTGCGCGCCAAGCTGGCCGGCTTCGAGCATGAGGTGTTCGCGGTGCTGTTCCTCGATACGCACCATCGGTTGATCGAATACGCCGAGATGTTCCGAGGCACCATCGACGGCGCATCGGTGTACCCGCGCGAGCTGGTCAAGGAGGCGCTGCGGCATAACGCGGCGGCGGTCATCGTTTCGCACAATCACCCGAGTGGCAACCCCGAGCCATCGCAGGCCGACAAAGTGCTTACGCAGCGGCTTAAGGAGGCGCTGGGGCTGGTGGACGTGCGCGTGCTGGATCACGTCATCGTCGCGGGCACCGACACCACATCGTTTGCCAAACGCGGCCTGATCTGACCGCAGGGGGCTTCGGCCCCTTTTTGCTGCGCCCGGTGGCCCAGCACTAGCTAGTCCTCGCAGGTCTGATGCTCAGGCCGCCGCAACCTGAACCATCTCGTCGTAATGTTTCTTGTCCACTTCCTCCATCCACTGAAAAATGTGCCCAATGACGCTATGGCTTTCGCCAGCCAAGTTCTCTGCCGACTCCTCTGTTATCTCTATTACGTCGCTATGCGAATATTTATTGATAAAGCGGTAAATTTTCTCTTTGAGTTCTGGCGTCGTAACGGCGCAACCCTTCAGCCCAACATCCATTAGCTGGCTGATGTTGCTCCTCCGCATTGGGTATTTAAAGGTGAAAAACGACTCCAAAAGCTTGCGTGCGAGGTTCGCCGTCAAGAATGCTTCATCTCTGTTAAGAGTCGTATGTGCCCTGTATTCGTAGAGCTTCTTGAAGATATAGTGGTACTCCGAACCATAATTCTTCAGAGAGTCGTCGGCATCCACGAGTAAGGAGTGGCGGGGGGAGCCGGGTGGCGCATCCAAGCGATAAAAGAAACAATTCTCGGCCTTGCCTTTGTCAACTCGGTTCCGATTTGTTCCAGTGAACCAGTCTCTCACTAGCTTGAAGTACGTGAAGTTATGAGTCAACACAAAAAGTTGTTTAGCTTCAGCGCATTGAGTTCTTAGAAACGAATAGGCATGAAACAAGTGATTTGAATCGAAACTTGAGACCGGATCATCAACGACGACAATCGTGTCCTTGATGTTGTTTCCGTTCTCTTTGAGCTTCGTGATGAAGTACACAAATGCAATCGCAGTCTTCTCACCTTCGCTCAAATTCCCATCATGCTCACCCACTCCATTTCTGATGATCTCATAGCCTTTCTTCTTTTGATTGAAGCTCAAGCAAAGCTCTGAGCGGCCAATGAAGCGATGCAATATGTCGTTGAACTCCTTAGCCCCAACCGTCTCATTCGAGAGCAGCGCCTCTATGGCTCCGACCTCTTGACCAAGTTTTTCAATTGCTGTGTGATCGTTCTTTGCTTCTGATTCTAGGTCATTGCATTTCTTCTCACTGCCAGCATAGTCAAATTCTTGCACCTCAGCCGCCGCAAAGTGAAGCTCCAGTGCCACTTTGCTTTTTGAGGTTTCAGCTTTGAAGTTTGAAGTCTTGTTGTTGTGCTTTCCGACGAGCGTGACGATCGACTTCAGGATCTCATTGAAGCTCTTGACGTCCTCTTCAAGCACGTCCGAGATTTGAATGTCTGTCTTTGCAGGGTCTGTAATTTTTGCTTTCAGAGCTTCCCGCCATCCTTCGATTTGCTGGTCGATCTTATTAGCAGCAGATGTGTATTCCTTCTGAAGCCTCTCAGCCTCGGCCGTTAGCTCTTTATAAAACTCCGTCGTTGCGGGCAAATGATTAGCCGGAGCGCCCTGAGATTCAATCCAAGTTGCGGCACTCTGAAGTTGATTCTGAAAATCCGTGAATTCTTTGCTGAAGTGGGCAGCAAGTGTCTCGGCACGAAGCTGGGTGAACGGGGAGCCGCAGAACTCGCAGGATTGTGAGTCATGGTGTTTATGGATTTCCAGGCCAGTTTGAACCCATTCACGGATGTCCGGGTTATCAGTCAATCGCTGGACAGCTTGATTGACTGCCGTAGTCCCAATCAAGTCCCTGATGCGACCTGCTGCCTTCTTAAAGTAGTCCGGCTCAATGGCCGTTGAAGCGAAAGTGATGGTTGGAAGCTGATCTGGCTTGGCGGCATTCGTAAGGTCGATAACCTTGTCATCTGGAAGAACCGACTCAGCTTTGATAATGGCCTCGCCATTGCTCTGAATGAAAGCAGAGAGCTTTCGGCGGTCGTAATTCAGGTAGTAGCTATCGCTTGTATCAATCGCCTGAAGTCCTAGCTTCATTTTCTTAGCGGCATTGGTTAGAAATTTCTCCAGTGCTTCACGCTGCTTCTTGATATCGCTTTGTTTTTCGGCGTGAGCTTTATTTTTCGACTGAAGATCTCCTTTTAGCTTCTCCAGTTTTTGCAAGTCATCAATCTTCTCTTTCGCAATGAGAAGAATGCTTTTTACAGATTTATCCCAATCAATGTTCTCATGCACAAATCGTTGATTGAAGACGTGGATATTTAACTGGGATGAAGGGAGTGTGGTTTCCGTGATCGTCGAGCCATCCTCCAAAGCAACTGAAAACTGGCCTGCACTGAAGCGCGGAACCATCGAGCGAAGTTCAAAACAAGAGAACAGATTCGATAAGGTGGACTTGCCTGTTCCGTTCCAGCCATAGACCAGGTTGTACCGACCAAACTGCTGGATCTTCGTTCCATTGAAGTCGCTGAAGATGCCGAACTGCTTGAGACGATTAATGCAGACGATCATTTGTCGGGCCTCCGTGTTCTTGCTTTAGCAAAATTTTCTTGCAAAACAAATAATAAGCGAAGAGTTCTCTTGCGTCTCCGCTTCGCGGACCGCGCTGCTCCAGGTTCGCTATTCGCTCATCCCTGACGGGACTGGCGTCCGCCAGCCTTCCACATCCCTGACGCCTACGGCCCGGCTTCCAGCTTCGGGCCTGCGCGCTTCGCTTGCGTGCGGTTCGGCACACAGGGACGGCCGTTGCCATGTCCAGCCGTCTCCCCTGACTTCATCACCTTCTCCGCGACCGTAGCCCGCTCCCGTGTGCCGTCAAGGCGCGCAGGGCCGTGTCCTCGGCTGCGCCTGCGGGCCGCACCAACCCTGCGCTTGTCTCCTTGACGGCCCCCGTCCGCGCGCTCCTTTGGCCGCGGGCGATGAACTCAGGAAAGACGGTGGCAACAGGGCCAACCGGGTTCCTCGTGCCAACCGCACAGAACAGCCGAAAGGCTGGGCTCCGAATCTAGGAATCCGGTGTGCGGTGTGAACAGCAAACCCTTTTCGTCAGGAGAAAGACCATGCAACTCGCATCCCGCTTCGCTTCCCGTTCCCCCTCGCTGCGCAGCGATTACCCGCTGACCGATGACCAGATTCACCGCGTAGCGCCGTCCATCTTCGCGGACGCGCCGCATGAAAGCCGTTCGCAGCGGTACGCCTATATCCCCACCGCCGCCGTGCTGGCCGAACTTCGCAAAGAAGGGTTTCAGCCCTTCATGGTTTGCCAGACCCGCGTGCGCGATGAAGGCAAGCGCGAGCATACGAAACACATGCTGCGCCTGCGCCATGCCAGTCAAATCAACGGCGCGGAAGCCAATGAAATCGTGCTGCTCAATTCCCATGACGGCACCAGTTCTTACCAAATGCTCGCGGGCATGTTCCGGTTCGTTTGCAGCAATGGCCTTGTCTGCGGCGACACCGTGGCCGATGTGCGCGTGCCCCACAAGGGCGACGTTTCCGGGCACATCATCGAAGGCGCTTACGAAGTCTTGCGCGGTTTCGACCGGGTGAAGGATTCCCGCGATGCCATGCGCGCCATCACGCTGGACGAAGGCGAAGCCGAAGTGTTCGCCCGTTCCGCGCTGGCCCTCAAGTACGACCCCACCGACAACAAGCCCGCGCCCATCACCGAATCGCAAATCCTGATGCCGCGCCGGTTCGACGACCGCCGCCCGGACTTGTGGAGCGTATTCAACCGCACCCAGGAAAACCTGACCAAAGGCGGATTGCATGGCCGCAGCGCCAACGGACGCCGCCAGCAGACCCGCCCGGTGCAGGGCATTGATTCCGATGTGCGCCTGAACCGCGCCCTCTGGATGCTGGCCGATGGCCTGCGCCAGTTGAAAGCCTGATTCCCCACGCGGCAGGGGCAGGCAGCAGCCCTTGCCGCTTTCTTCGCTGCTACATCCCTGAACCGATAGGAGTTATCACCATGAACGCAGTTACCCAAACCGAAGCACGCGCCCTCAACACCACCGCTGCTATCCCGCTGGAAGCCGCCGACCCGACCAAGAACCTGATTTTGGTTCCGCTGTCGCGGCTGGTGTCGCGTCCTGCTGGCCGCAACGTGCGCAAGACCCCGCGCATGTCCATCCCCGAACTGTCCGCATCCATCGCCCGCGTGGGGCTGCTGCAAAACCTCATCGTCATTGCCGCCGCCGATGGCGAGCATTACGAAGTGGTGGCCGGTGGCCGCAGGCTGGCCGCGTTGAAGCTGCTGGCGAAGAAGCGCCGCATCAGCAAGGAATGGGACGTGCCTTGCCTGCTGGTGGCCGATGGCACCGCCCGCACGGCCAGCCTCACCGAGAACGTGCAGCGCGAAGCCATGCACCCCGCCGACCAGTTCGAGGCATTCGCGGCGCTGGTGGCCGAGGGCCGACCCATCGAGGACATTGCGGCAGATTTCAGCGTGTCCCCGCTGGTGGTGCAGCGCCGCTTGAAGCTGGCGAACGTCTCGCCCCGCCTGCTGGCCGACTACCGCGCCGAAGCCGTGACGCTCGACCAGTTGATGGCGCTTGCCATCACCGACGATCACGCCGCGCAGGAAAGTGCGTTCTACGACGCGCCGACGTGGCAGCGCAACCCTTCGCAATTGCGCGACCGCCTCACCGAGCGCGAGATTGACGCATACCGGCATCCGCTGGTGCGTTTCGTGGGGCTGGACACCTACGAAGCCGCAGGCGGCGGCATTCGCCGCGATCTGTTCGCGGAAGGCGATGCGGGCGTGTATCTGACCGATGCCGCGCTGCTGGAACGGCTGGCGGAAGACAAGCTGGCAGGCATCGCCGCCGAGGTGAAGGCCGAAGGCTGGGCGTGGGTGGATGCCACCCCCGCCGTGACCCATGCCGACCTGCACGCCTTCCAGCGTGCGCCGAGGGAGCGGCGCGAGCCGAACAAGCGCGAAGCGCAGCGCATCGAGAAGCTGCAAGCCAAGATGCACGAACTGGCCGCAGCCGTGGATGACGCGCTGGATGCCGAGGACGAGGAAAAGGCCGACGCGCTGCAAGAGGAAGGCGAAACCGTGGGCGAGCAGTTGCAGGCGCTGGAAGATGGCTTGCAGGACTACGGCGCGACCGTGAAGGCCGCAGCCGGTGCCATCGTCACCATCGACCGCAACGGGCAGGCCGTGATTCATCGCGGGCTGCTGCGCGAAGCCGAAGCGAAGGCGCTGCGCACACTGGAACGCCTGCGCCAAGGTTTCGGCAGCGAAAGCGAAGCCGGGAACGACGACGAAGGCGAGGACGACGAGCAGCCCAAGACCGCCGCCATGTCCGACAAGCTGGCGCAGCGGTTGAGCGCCCACCGCACCGCCGCGCTGCAAATCGAAGTCGCCCGGCATCCGCAAGTGGCGCTGGCCGCGCTGGTGCATGGCATGGTGCAGACCGTCTTGCAGGGCAGCCACTACGGCCACGACTTGCCGCTGGGCGTGAGCCTGAAAGCGCAAGACCGGCTGGAAGGCATCGCCCCGGATATACCGGATTCGCCCGCCGCCGTGGCGCTGCGCGAGTTGCAGCAGGTAGCAGGCGAAGGCTTGCCGGAGGACAGCGCCGAACTGTTCGCCGTGCTGCTAGCGAAGTCGCAAGATGAACTGGTGCGGCTGCTGGCGATATCCGTGGCCGTCACGGTGGACGTGGTGACACCCCGCGCCACGCCGCAGCAACCGGGCGCGGAACTGGCGCAGGCTGTCGGCTTGGACATGGCCGCATGGTGGAAGCCCACCAATGAGGGTTATTTCCGGCATGTGCCGAAGGCCGCGATTCTGGAAGCCGTGGAGCAGTACGCCCCGGCGCACGTCACCCGGCTGGCGAAGTTGAAGAAGGCCGACATTGCCAGCGAAGCCGAGCGGCTGGCCGATGGCACCGGCTGGATGCCTGCCATCTTCAAGGCCGAAGGCACCGACGACACCACGGCGCAGGATGCGCCGCAGGCGGTGACGAACGACGAGCCGGAAGCCATCGACAACGACGACGAGCAGCAGGCCCACGCACTCGCCGCCTGACCTTCACCACCACCGAGCGCCCCGGTTTCGGCCGGGGCGCTTCGCTGTTCCATCAGCATCGGCCCCAGGCCGTTCCGCCCTGGTGCCGATGGTCAAAAATCCGGGCGCGGCGGTGGCCGCGCCCGGTTTCCAAGCCCAAAGCCAGAACGCCCCTTCGCCGCCTTCGGGCGGACGGCGAAGGGGCGGCGCACAAGTGACCTTGTGCGCGGGAAACCCTCGAAGCCCATAAGTGCGTCGGCGCACAGCGCCGACGACATTCCGAACGCGCCCCACCGCAATGGACGGGCGTGTGGGGCTACGCCCCGGCTTGCTGCCGCAGGTTGCACGAAAGCGTGCCGTCCTCGACGCTGGCGGTTCGTCGCCTGTACGTCACGAAGGACGGTTCACCGACACGCCGCCCGGCCTTGCAATGGAGCTTCCACGCCACGCCTCACGCAAAGGGCCGCAAGCAGCAGTAGGGACGCTTTCACCTTGTCGCTGGGCATTGTCCTTGCCCGTGTCAGGGCGCAGGCCGGTGAAGCCGTCGCGCGGGGATGCCGAGTCGGCCATGCCTCCATTCGGGAGCGGGCGGCCAGTACGTCCTTGTGTTGTTGTGAATCCTGGCGGTGGCTGGGCTTCATGGCCGCAACCTTCCAGCGAAAACAATTCCCCCTGCGCTGCGCGCATTCCTCGCGGGACAAATTCTTTTCGCTTCCAGGTTCTCCACGGTGTTGCGACCGCTGCGCGGTGCGGCCAGCCCATCCCCCGCCGGACGGATCACAACAAGGACGCACTGGCGCGACCTTGTTCAACCCGAAAGGAGAAATCATCATGGCTAACATCGGCACCTTCACCGCAGAGAAAGACGGCTTCACCGGCCAGCTCCGCACCCTGACCCTCAACTTCAAGGTCAAGCTGGTTCCCAACGACAAGGGCGAGAACGAAAGCGCCCCGGACTTCCGCCTGCAAGCGGCCGGCCACGACTTCGGCGCGGCGTGGAAGAAAACCAGCGAGGCCGGGCGGGATTACCTGTCGGTGGCCATCGACGATCCTTCATTCCCGGCGACGGTCTATGCCCGCCTGATCGAAGGCGAGAATGACACGCACGACCTCATCTGGTCGCGCAGCAAGCCCAAGGCGGCCTGACGGCCGCCCACCGCGCCCCGCCCATTGCGGCGGGGCGCGGTGCTGCTGATCGCAGCATCGCACGCACAGGGTTTCGGCAGTTGCCCCATGTCCCGCATGTCCAAGGCCAGCATTGCATTGGTGATGGTCGAATGGCTCGAAGCCCGTGGCAGTAGGAACAGCATGGCGTGTCGGCGCATTGCGCCGCCGGGCTTTCGGGCTGCGCCCCATGCCGCCAATGGCGTCATGTCCATTCGGCTTCAATCCCTCACGCCTTCGCGCCTGGCGGCGCTGCGCGCTCCGCTTGCGGGCATTCAGACGCGCTAGGGCGCGTCGCGCTCTTTCAGCACGGCCTCGAACTCCTGGCGCACCCGCGCCAGCAGTTCGTCGGCCTTGTGCGTGTCGTCGCCGGCGTAGGCCAGCGTCAACAGCGTCAGCGGATGCACTTCCATGACCTCGCACAGCTCGGTCAGCTTGTGCAGGGTCGGACTTTTCAAGTCGCGCTCCAGCGTACTCATATAGGTGCGGCTGGACACGTCGGAGAACGCTTCCTGGCTCAAGCCTCGCGCCTTCCTGACTGTCCGTATTGCCGTTGCCAATGAGTGTTTCGCTGTCACTAACTTGGTTTCCCCATAAAAACCAAGATGACAGCCCATTGCGCCCTATAGGGCTACAATCTATAGTGTTCATTCATGGCTGAAAGGCCCGCTTTCGTGCTTTTACGGAAATCCGCAGATGCGGATTCCGACAGAACCGGGGAATCGCATCCGTGTCTTTCCGGCTTCCGACAATTCCGCTTCGGCGCTTCTGTTCTTCTACGGATGCGATGGCTTGCACATCGGTGCTTCCACACGAATGCACGGATGCGTTTCGGCAGTTCTGCGCTTCGGCACCAAAGCGCATTCGCGCATCGTCGGTTTCGTGGAGAAGCTGCCCATGACCCTGCCGCTTGTCACCGCTGATGAACGCGCCCGGCTGCTGGCCCACGGCGCGGCGCTCGCCGCTGGTCAGCGGCTCGACCCGCTGCCCGTGGTGCGCTTGTTCACCCCGGACGCGCATGTGACCTGGCTGCTGGTGTCGCTCGACCCGGCGGATGGCGACACGGCCTACGGCCTGATCGACCTCGGTATCGGTATGCCTGAGCTCGGGATGGTCAAGCTGTCCGACCTGGCGGGCATCGTCGGGCCGCGCAAGCTGCCGGTGCGGCGGGATCGGTATTTCCAGGCGGTGCGCCCGTTATCGGAGTACGTCCGGCTGGCGCAGGAGAACGGCGCGATCACGGACTGATGAAAACCAGCGCGGCCTAGCCAGCCGGGGCGCATCGTGACTATTTCAATCTTGATCAAGACCGTGCAGGTCTGAATCCGCATTCTTGCACCGAAGTGGTGCGATCCTGTTGAAAACAGTCCTGATCTTGGGCGCGGGCTGCGGCACGGTGTTCGGTGCTGCGCGTCATTTTCCTGAAGGCGTAGCCGTCGCATTCAGACGATTTCCGCAACACGCAGAGCCAAATGGTCTTGACACCGACAGTTACAGCCTAACCAATTTTGATGACGACCTGATGGCATTTCGATAGTTCCCGCATCGCGGAAATCGTGGCGACGCATCCCAAACAGAGGGAGGTTTCGCCATGACTGATCGCAGCGCCGAACACTGGTATCCGACAGCGGCCTATCTCTACGTTCTGCACCTTGACGGCCCTGCGCTGGCGTGGGAATACCTGCGCCGAAATCCCGACTACCGCCGCGACTGGCTGCGCCGCCGCCGCCGGCCGGACACGGCGCAGGCGTGGGGCCTGCGCCTGCTGGAAGACCCAGCCCTGGATGCGCGCGACGCGCATCCGGCCTGGTTTCCCGATCACGATGCCGTCGTGCAGGTTTACCCGGACGATGACCCGCCACCCGAAGCCCATGCCTTCGAGTTCTGGCGCGTCCCTGGCCGCAAGCAACTGATCCACGACGGCAAGCGCCTGGTGCTGGTGTCGCATTGGCCCGGCTGCTGCCTGCGGCTCGCGCTCGCGCCGGGCCTGGAAGACGGCATGGCCTACCTCTACGCCACCCGCGCCTGCGCCACGCCCTGCGCGCGCTATCGCACGCTCGCGTCCGAGCTGGACGCATTGGCCGTGGCCACGGTTGCCACGCCTGCGGCGGCGGCCCGTTCCAGGCCCACGACGGCCGCGGTGCTGGAACTGCACACCTTGCAGACGCTCGACGCGACCCTGGCGGGCGCGTCATTGCGCGAAGTGGCCGAAGGGCTGTTCGGCGCCGATGCCGTCGCCGCCGACTGGCACAAGGACAGCGCCTTACGTGCCCGCGTGCGGCGGCTGGTACGTCGTGGCGATGCGCTGATGCGTGGCGGCTATCGCCGCCTGGCACAGCTTCCGCCGCCGTTGCAGTAGGGGGGGACGTTTCGCGTCCCCCGTAGATCGTCCCTTAGCAAGCAGCCTCGCTTTCTTGAAAGTGCCTCTAACCGGCCGCGTGGTGTGGCCGGGCTTGATGGAGGTACATCCCATGCGACCCGCTCCCTTGCGGCCTGCCGCCGCTGCTGTCGCTGCGCCTGCGCAGCCCCAACGCTACCTGACCAACGACGAAGCCGCCGAGTACCTGCGCCTGTCGCCACGCACGCTGGAGAAACAGCGCGTGATCGGCGGCGGCCCGAAGTTCCGCAAGTTCGGCCGCCGCGTCATGTACGCGGTGTCCGACCTCGATGCCTGGGCCGACCAGCGCAGCTACGAGGCGACTTCCGACCCGGAATATGCCGAACGCCACGCGGGCGATTACCGTGATGGCCGCTGATCGCTGGCGCGTGGGTGGCCGTCGCCATGTCCAGCCCGCCAGGGCAAGCCTTGCAGCGCGAACAGCTCGACCTGTTCCGCGCGCTGCCGGGCGACATGGCACCCCGCGACAGCCAGGACTTGATGGCCTTTCCGTTCTTCTCGCTGGCGAAGTCGCGGCGTACCGCGCCGATCGACTTCCGCGCCGGCGGCATCACCATCCGCGTGGAGGGTACGCAGGAGCACGGCATCGCAACGATATGGGATGCCGACCTGCTGATTTGGGCCGCCTCGCAGATCGTGGAGGCGCGCGACGCGGGCTTGCGCCCGTCGCGCTGGATACGCGCCACTCCCTACGAGATCCTGCGCTTCATCGGGCGCGGCACGTCTCTCAACGACTACCTGCGCCTGAAAGCCGCGCTCGACCGGCTGCAATCGACCACGGTGGCCACGTCCATCCGCGAAACCACGGGAAGGCGATTGCATCGCTTCTCGTGGATCAACGAGTGGAAGGAACTGGCCGATGCCAGCGGCGTGCCGCTGGGCATCGAACTGATCCTGCCGGACTGGTTCTATGCGGGCGTGCTCGATGCCGCCTTGGTGCTGACCATCGACCCAGCCTATTTCCGCTTGAAGGGCGGGATCGAGCGCTGGCTGTACCGCCTGGTGCGCAAGCACGGCGGCAAGCAGCCGGGCGGCTGGCAATTCGACTTCCGGCACCTGCACCGCAAGTCGGGCAGCGCTGCGCGCTTCTCCGACTTCGCTTACGACCTGCGCGTCCTGGTGGCGCGGCAGTCGCTGCCCGGCTACGTCCTGGGCATCGAGCGAATGCCGGACGACGGACAAGAACTGCTGACCTTCCGGCCCGTGCTGCACACGGCACGGGGATAACTCGTGGAAAAGGTGTGGACGGCCTCGTGCTATCAGGAGTACCGGGTATCGTGCTATCGGGAGTACGCCTATCGTGCTATCAGGAGTACGAAAACGCCGGAAAGCCAATAACGGCGCGGGTTTGCGGCCCCTCTAACTTCCCTAACAAGAAATACATAACTTTTAGTAGAAGCGCGCCGTTTCGGTGGACAACCGAGAAACGGCACGGCGAACAGCGTTTTGCACGGCAGGTAAAGCCCGGCTTTCCAGCAGGGAGGGCCGCGCCATGATCCTCGCTCTGCTCAACCAGAAAGGCGGTGTCGGCAAGACCACGCTCGCCACGCACATCGCGGGCGAACTGGCGATGCGCGGCCAGCATGTCGTCCTGCTCGATGCCGACCCGCAGGGTTCATCCCTGGACTGGACGCAGCGCAGAAGCCAGCAAGGCTTGCCACGGCTGTTCAGCGCCGTGGGCCTCGCACGCGAAACGCTGCATCAGGAAGCGCCAGAACTCGCCAGGCGGGCCGATCACGTCATCATCGACGGGCCGCCGCGCATCGCCGCCTTGGCGCGCTCCGCGCTGCTGGCGGCCGAGCGCGTGCTGATCCCGGTGCAGCCCAGCCCCTACGACCTCTGGGCCAGCTCGGAAATGGTTTCGCTGATCCGCGAGGCGCAGGTGTTCCGGCCGCTGCTCCGCGCGGCCTTCGTCATCAACCGGCGCGTCAGCACCACCATCATCGGGCGCGAGGCGCGGCAATCGCTCGCCGAACAGCCGCTGCCCGCGCTGCGCTCGGAGGTGCATCAGCGCATCGTCTTCGCCGACAGCGTGGCCGCTGGCCGGCTCGCACGCGAGACAGCGCCCGACAGTGCCGCCGCCCGCGAAATCACCGCCCTGGTGGACGAACTGCTGCGGTGGCCGACATGACAGCGCAGCAGCCACCCAACAGCAAACGCACGGGCAAGCGCGTCGGCATCGGCGCACGTCCGCCCGCGAATCCACACGCTGAGGCGTGGATTCGCCAAGGCGACGCCGATGTGCTGGGCAAAGGCGATCTCTACACCGCGCGCCTGACCCTCGACATCACGCCCGCCATGCGGGCGCGCATCAAGGTGTCGGCCTTCACGCAAGGCGTGACCGTGGCCGACCTGCTGCGCGGTCTGCTGGAACGGGAGTTTCCACCGGAGAACACACCATGACCACATCCGCTTTGCCTGCCGCGAACGCGGCACCGGCTGCGCTGCCGCTGCATCCCGTAGCACTCGCCGGACAGGCCGGCAACGTGCCGCTGACGCGCGTTTCGCTGGCCTATCTCGAACACCGCTTCAAGCTCTACCTGCGCTTCGGCGAACCCGCACGCACTCTGCGCCTGGACGACTGGCGGCGCTGCGCGGTGTTCCTGCCGAGCGCGATGTTCTGCCGCATCCGCTGGCAGGCCAACGACTACGGCACGATCCGCTGGCAACTCATGGTGATGCAGGCTTGCACACCGCTGGACGCGGCGCAGCGCATCCCCGGTGTTCAGCCGGGCGCGCGCTTGTTGCTGCACACCGAAGGCGATGCCAACGTGCGCGCTGTGCTGGAGCGCATCGACGGCATCGAGGCGCTGCGCATCGCAGCCATCGACGTGTCGCCCGCGTACTGGCGCACGCTGGGCAACCGTCTTGCGGCTCGCCTTGCGCTGCCCGAATACACCGCCGAGCGGCATACCGCCTGGCTGGCCGGGAAGGTGCTGCCATGACGGCCCCGACCACCACGGCCAACGCGCCCGCCGTGCCGCCGCGTCCTCGCTCACGCCTGCGCGCTCGCATCGTGCTGGGGACACTGGCCGCCATCGCCTTCGCTGCGCTGGCCTGGTCGGCTTTCGTGTCGCCGCTGCCGCGCCTGACCTACAACCCGTCCGACAGCGTGGCGGTCGGCTGGTATCGCATCGACCCGTTCGACCCGCGCACCGTCTCGCTGCCACGTCCGTTGTCCGTGGACAGCATCGTGCTGGTGCCGCTGCCGGCCAGGGCCGCCATGCTGGCTGCACAGCGCGGCTACCTGCCGACCCGCGTGCCGCTGCTCAAACGTGTGGGCGCAGTCGCGCCGCAACACGTCTGCATCGTCGCCGGTCAGGTACGCATCGACGGCGTGCCTGCGGCCGCCGTTCTGCCGACCGACCGGCTGGGTCGGCCGCTGCCGTCCTTGCAGCTTTGCCGCCGTCTCGAACCGGACGAACTGTTCCTGTTGAGCGTGACCAATCCGGCATCGTTCGACAGCCGCTACTTCGGCCCGGTCAGCGCATCCGCCGTGATCGGCGTCGCGCATCCGGTGTGGCTGGAGTCCCGCCCATGATGGCCGCCGATTCGCTGCGCTTCGGCGTGCCATCGGGCATGTCGTTCCGCTGGCTGCTGCCGTGTCGCCGCGCCTGCCGTGCGGGTGCATTCGCACCGCACGTCGCGCTGCATCCGGCGCAGCCTTCCAACGTGCAGGCGTCTTGCCTCGAACGCGCCCGGCCTGCGGCCATGGCCGCGTTCGCCGGCGCGCTGGCTGCTCACGCAGCAGCGCCGCCGGGCCGCCGGTGCCTGGAGCGAGAGCGGAAGGCAAAGGCGGAAGGCAAGACAAAAGGACGCGGCACCGGGCCGCGTCGAAAGCCTGTCTGCACGTGGGGGTGGCGCGGCACGCAGCGGCTTCGCCGCCGTGCCGCGTGGGGCGCGAGGCCCGCGCCAATGCAGGCATGTCCGCGTGCTTCGCACGACAGGACACGCCGTAACTTGCAGGGAGCACAGCCATGACCGACCGCCGCGACGACGATTTCCGAGTTCGCCCCAGCGCCCCGAAGAACCGTGGCAAGGGCCAAGGGCAGAGCTTCGTTTCCAATGTGCTCAAGCAGGCAGGCAAAGCCAGCAGCGGCAAGTCGGCGGTGCGCCGTCCTGGGGCGGCCGGCACCGGCCAGCGGCCCGGCTCGCGCCTGGGGCGCGGCCACACGGCGGCGCGCTTCGCGGGCGCGAAGCTGACGCCCATGTCGCGGCGCGTGACCATCAAGACCTTGCTGGTGAATCACCAGCGGGCCAGCCCGCAGTCGCTCGCCAAGCACCTGCGCTACATCGAGCGCGACGGCGCGGGCCGCGATGGCGAACCCGGCCGGGCCTACGGGCCACAGGCCGACGAAGCTGACCTCGATGCCTTCAAAGAACGCTGCGCCGACGACCGGCACCATTTCCGCTTCATCGTCTCGCCGGAGGACGGGGCCGAGCTGGACGACCTGCGCACCTACACCCGGCATCTGGTGAACCGCATGGAAGCCGACCTGGGCACGCGGCTGGATTGGGTGGCGGTGGATCACTGGAACACCGACAACCCGCACACCCACCTGATCGTGCGCGGGCGCGATGAGACCGGCAAAGACCTCATCATCGCGGGCGACTACATCGCCCACGGTTTCCGCCATCGGGCCGCCGAACTGGTGACCGAATGGCTGGGGCCGCGCACCAAACTGGAGATCCAGCAGACCTTGGGGCGCGAGGTGGAGCAAGAGCGATGGACGAGCCTCGACCGCACGCTGCAACGCGAGGCCGGCGAGGATGGTCGGGTGCGGGTCGAACGCTTCAACGAACCCCGGCTGCAACGCCAGCGCCTGCTGCTGATCGGCCGCCTGCAGCGCTTGCAGCGCCAGGGCCTGGCCGACGAGACGCAGGCCGGCTCCTGGGCCATCCATGCCGATGCCGAAAAGACCTTGCGCGCATTGGGCGAGCGTGGCGACATCATCCGCACCATGCAGCGGGCCATGAGCGGCCAGCCGCGCGAACTGGCAGTGTTCGAGCCGGGCGAGGATGGCCGCGCCGTCATCGGCCGCGTGGCCGCCAAGGGCTTGGCCGACGAACTGCACGACCGGGGCTATCTGGTCATCGACGGCACGGACGGCAAGGCCCACTACGTCGCACTGAACGCCCGTGACGAGCTGGCGAACTACCCCACGGGCGCGGTGGTGGAAGCGAAGGGTTCGGCCGATTTGCGCGCCGCCGACAAGAACATCGCTGCGCTGGCGAGCGATGGCCTGTACCGTGCCGATCATCACCTGGCAATCGAACAGGGCCGGGCCACGCCCGGACGCGACCCGCAGAAGGTTGTCGCTGCCCACGTCCGGCGGCTGGAAGCGTTGCGCCGGGCTTGCATCGTGGAGCGCGTGGCCGAAGGGCTATGGAAGGTACCGGACGACCTGGCCGAGCGTGGCCGCCAATACGACGCGCAACGGCTGGGCGATGTAGCCGTAGAGCTGAAATCACACCTTCCTATTGAACGGCAGGCCCGCGTCATCGGCGCGACTTGGCTTGACCAGCAACTGATCGGCGGTGGCCGTGGGCTGGGCAACTTGGGCTTTGGCGGTGATACCAAGCAGGCCATACAGCAGCGAGCCGATTTCCTCGAAGAACAGGGGCTGGCACAGCGCCGCGGGCAGCGCGTCATCCTCGCGCGCAACCTGCTGGGCACGCTACGCAATCGGGAACTAGTGCAGGCCGCGAAAGACATTGCGGCGGAAACCGGCCTAGAGCATCGCCCGGTGGCCGACGGGCAGCGCGTAGCCGGTATCTACCGGCGTTCCATTATGCTCGCCAGCGGGCGCTACGCGATGCTCGATGACGGCATGGGGTTCAGCCTTGTGCCGTGGCGGCCGGTAATTGAGCCGCGACTGGGACAACAGCTTGCCGCAAAGGTTATCGGCGGAAGTGCCTCTTGGGAACTTGGACGAAAGCCCAGTATCGGTATCAGTTAGATATCAAGGGAAGCTGAGTACCAGGCGCAGTCTGCTTGGCTGCTGTGATTCTTCTTAGAGATTCAATCAATGCCATAAACTCCTTGGATTGCCTCAGTGCTTCGCCTCCCGCAGTTTGCAGGTCCAAGACATCCGTAGCCTCGATCGTGAAGGCTGTGGGCACGCGCAGCAGCGAATGCCGGATCTTGTCGTCCGGCACGTCGTTCAGACTTACGCTTACTACGTAGATTTCTGCGTCGGCCGCAAAGGGGCTGTCCGCTTGGCCACGGGTGCGGACAATCTCGGAACGCCAGTGTTGCAGGTCGTCGTTAAGCATGGCCAGCGTCACCTGGGTCTCGCGAGCGCCGGCACCGAAGATCAGCGACTCAAGTACTTGCGTCGTGCTGGGAACTCGGTCGCTACTGTCCACTCTCTCGCTCAGTCCTCGTTCGGAGTTCACCGTCACCAACACGAGTCGGCGCAAGCTTCCGGGCTTGACCTCCGAGAAATTGGCGCTCATTGAGCCCGAAGCTACTAGCCGGTCTAGCATCAGACGTACGCCGAGGTTGTCGGAGACACCACCGTCCACGAGGTGGATATAGGGCCGATCGTGCGCATTGAGGTAGCTGTCTATGCCGCTTTGCAGGATGCGTGATCTGTAATTTTGCCCTCTGACAGGCAAAGATCGGAGAGGCGGCGGACAGGTATTGGCGTTGTTTCGCACCGTTACGGGCGACAGCACCAGCGGTACTGCCGACGAGGCCGCCACCGCGAAAGACAGCGGCGTTGCATCGAGGTCGGAACAGATTAGCCGGAATTGCTCGGTGGTGAAATCGAAAGGGGCACCGGTCGTGAGGTCGGTTGCCGTGATCATCAGTTCGGGCGCGCCCGGTCGTCGGCGCACGTCACCAAAGGTGCGGCCTTCAAAAAGTTCGTCCAAGCGTTGAGCCAGGATCTGGCTGCGCCCAAACCAAGGTGAAGTTAGTCTATAAAGACGCTCAGGCCACAGAGCTTCACGTATGAGTCGCCCCTCAAAAGGCACAAGCAGAAAATCCGGCTCGAAACGAGTCAGCGTGGCATCGCCGAAGGCCGCGAAGTGCGCGGCAAGGATGCTGCCCCCCGACACTCCGCTGACCAGGAACACCTGATCCAACAGAGTGGTCTCCTGGCCCTCTAGCGCGAAGCGTGTGGCCTTGAGTTCGCGCAGCACGCCCAGGCCGAAGGCCGCCGCCCGAGCGCCCCCGCCTGACAGTGTCACCGCTACAACCACCGGTTGGTTGACCTCCGACGGCCTGATGCGTTGGTCGTTCTCGGCGAGAGACATTAAGGCGGCGTCGGAAAGTGTCGGGTTGATCCAAGGACGGTAAGTGGAACACCCTGTCAGAACTACCGTTGCCAGCACACCGGCCAAACTCCATCGTGTGAATTTACACACCTCCAGGCGCTTTACCTCTGCAAGCAGCACCACGCAGCGTTTCGAATAGACAAGAACGAGAAACGCCGGCAATTTTGCGACGAAGCAGAGCCACTCCAGAATGCTGCAGACGTTACAAGAACGGCACCCTACGAATCCCCTTGATGAGGCTCCTCGCGATCCGCGCGAAGTTATGGAATAGCAGCTATTCACGAGCCAGCACTTCTCCAAGCGCTATTGATCCGTTCAAGGCAGGTGGTGATTGCAGACTTTGCATGCCCGAGCAGTGTGTAGGAGCCTTTGAAATCCGCGAGAGCGTTGCCGTGCTCGAAGCAGCTAGCAGCAGCCACCCGACGATCTGTTTGTTCATCTACTGCCTCAAACTCCAAACTAGCTCCCCCAGTTGTCACTGGTCCAACAAGCAACGTCGTTAGGGTGTTGACTGCTGGGAACCTCTAAAAACCCCCCCATAGTTGTCCTCATTGCCACCCAACAGGCCCGACAATTCCCCTCATGAACCAACCTTGCACGCGCAGCGCCCTGAAGTTCGACCTGTTCGCCGACCAGGCGCGCCAACGCAAGATCGAGGCGCTGGGCGACCCGTTGCAGGTCATCGCCAAACACATCGACTTTGACCACCTGGCGGGCGTCATTGATGGCCTGTGTCCCCGGGCCGACACCCGCAAGGGTGGGCGCCCGCCATACCCCACCGCGGTCATGGTGCGCATCCTGGTGCTCAAGTACCTCAACGACCTGTCGGACGAACAGGTGGAGTACCAACTGCTCGATCGCATGAGCTTCCAACGCTTTTGCCTGCTGTCTGACAGCGCCAACGTGCCCGACCGCAACACCATCTGGCACTACCAGCAGCGCCTGGGCGTCGATGGCACAACGGCGCTGTTTCAGGCCACAGACGCGCAGCTGCTGCGCCATGGCTACATCGCCCGCCGCGGGCAGATCATCGACGCCACCCTGGTACCCGCGCCCATCCAGCACTTCACCAAGCAGGAGAAGGCGCTGCTCGATGAGGGCCAGGTGCCCAGCGACTGGAGCCCAGCCAAACGCCGGCAAAAGGATCTGGACGCCACGCACACCAAGAAACACGGCAAGAGCTACCACGGCTACAAGCTGAGCATCGGCGTGGACGTCCGCCACAAGTTCATCCGCAAGATCACCACGGGCACCGCCAGCGAGCACGACAGCACGCACTTTGACGAGGTGCTGGACGATGGCAACACCAGCCGGGATGTGTATGCCGACAAGGGCTACCCCAGCGCGGCGCGCAGTGAAATGCTCAAGGCCCTGGGTTACCGCGAACATATCCAGCGCAAGGCCCCACGTGGCAAGCCGTTGAGCGAGTGCCAAAAGAAACGCAACACCCGCATTGCCCGCACCCGTGCGCGGGTGGAACACCCCTTTGCGCAGATACAGCACATGGGCGGCAAGCTCATCCGCACCATTGGACAGGCCAGGGCGACGGCAGCCATGACCATGATGGCCACTTGCTACAACCTCAAGCGCCTGGCCGGTTTCCTCAAGGACGGGGTGGATGCGTTCTACAAGGCGGCCACCAGCCCATCAAAGAGCGAGACACGCCTGAAAACGGCGAATGCGTGAGGAGCGGGGAAAAAATGGTTAAAAAACGCCCAAAACACGCCGGTCTTGCCTAAAAAATAGGCATCTCAAAACTTGATCGCGGTTGCTCGCATCATCGGCGCGGAAATCGTGGGTTTTTAGAGGTGCCCTGCTCTATTGGGCGTCTCAATGGTCGTAATTGCCACACGCACACGTATGCGGCCTGACGATGCGGGAGCTTCGGACTTAGTTTGGAGATGTCGCAGTTCACTGTTGACGTGATCGAGAAGCTCTCGCACTTGCTCAGCTTCAAGCCCACCTATGCGTCCAGTTGCCGTCACTACCTGAGCATCCTCGACTAATATTTCCCGGTAACGACTGGGTTCAAAGCCTGGCGCCTTGAAGAGCAGAACATTTTCGTACTTCGTTTTTCCCAATACATCGTAATCACCAAGAAACCCTGATCGAGTCATTCCGTTTGAAGCACAGCCAGATAAGGTTGCCGTGAGGCCTGCCAGCAGCACAAAATGGATTAATGAAATAGGGCGTTTCATATATATTTTCATTTATCCCATTTTCAGACAGACGATGCCAGCAACAACCAGCGCAATTCCAACCCAACGTATCAAGGAGGCGGTATCGCCGAACACATACACGCCCACGAAAAACGCGCCCAGCGAACCGATGCCGGTCCAGACCGCATAAGCTGTTCCTATGGGGATCTGTTTAAGAGATAACCATAGGAAAAAGCCGCTGGCTGCCATACAGGCAACTGCAATCGCCGGCCCCACGTAGCGCATCGCTGCATTGGCCGCACCCATCTTGAGGCCTAGTGGCCAACCGATTTCGAACAGGCCGGCAATCAGTAGAACCAACCATGGATTCCATGACAACGGGTTCATATATTTCTCCAAATCTATTCAGTGAAAATTGATTATCAAAGCATCAAAGCATCAAAGAATAGGCAGTAGGCGGTCAATTCGCTCTGCTTCTGATTTCTTCTTAAACTCTCTGATGGCGAGAATCTGTCTCCCCGATCTCTCCGGCCACGAGAGAGATCGGGGGAAGCGTGTGGACAGTTACGCTGAGGGATCAGACCGGTTGCACTGGTTGTTGTACCGCCTCGTGACTCCGTTTGCTGCCCGGCCACTTCATTCCGAACAGCACCTCGTAGAGCAACGGAATCAGGCCAAGCGTCACGAGCGTGCCAAGTGCGAGACCACCGATCATGCCGATGGCCATGCCCTTCCACAGCGGCCCCGCAAACAACATCAGGGGCACGAGACCCGCGATACAGGTCACCTTGGTCATCACGATTGGACGCAGCCGCTGCATCGCAGCTCCCACCAGGGCTTCATGTCGGGCGAGACCTTCCGAGAGGCCGTGTTCAATTTGTTCGAGCAGAAGAACGGCGTTGTTGACGATGATTCCGAACAGCGCAAGCACCCCGAATGTCGCCATGAAGCTGAAAGGAGTGCCTGTTGCCTTCAGTGCAATCACGACCCCAATCAACGTGAAGGGAATCGTTGCGAGAATCACGATCAGCTTGCGGAAGGAGTTGAACTGCCAGATGAATAGCAGCAACATCGCCAGAAGAGCGAACGGCATGTAGTGCGTGAGCGATGCATTCGATTCAGCCGATTCCTCAATTTCTCCACCAAGCTCTATGGCATAGCCTGCAGGTAGTTCAATTGCGGCGATCCGAGGTGCGAGGTGATCCACGATCTCTTGCGCGGTGTATGCGGTGTTCTGCCCCTGAACTGTGACTGTACGAATGAGATTGCGGCGCTGGATCACAGACGGCTCGCTAGCGAGCGTGACATCGGCCACTTGCGCCAGGGAAACCGGCTGGCCACCCGACGCTGGATAGATGGTCGTCGAACCAACGTCCGCAGTGCTGCGCCGATCATTGGACGTCCCGCGCATCACGATTGGCACGCTGGTATCGCCATCTCGGATCACAGAGATCGACTGGCCGATGTAGCGGGTGCCAAGCCAGGCAGCTATGTCGTCGGTGGTGACGCCAGCACGTCGCGCACGATCTTGATCGACCCGAACATCGAGACGGCCGACACGGGTATCCCAGTTGTTCTTGATGTTGGCCGTACCTGGCAGCTCCCGTAGCGCGGACTCAATTTTCGCCGCCGCATTCATCAGCACCTCATGATCCGGCCCACTGACCCGGTAGACGGCTGTGCCGGCTTCGGTAGTGCCTAGCGAGAACCGCTGAGGCTCTGCGCGTACATCTCCATGATGCTGCGCGAAGTAAGCCCGAGTTCGGGCAATCACGACGTCAATGTTGGTGCCTGCCTTGACCGTCACGACAAAGTACGCGATGTTCGATGCTGGCAATGGGGGATTGAGCCCAAGGATGAAGCGCGGCCCACCGTCAGCGACGTAGCCAATGTGATCCGTGATTTCGGGGTTGATTTCTTGATCACCGAGCCAGCCGCTCACTTCCTTCACTTTGGCAAGAGTGAGCCGTGAATCCGTTCCAGGGGCGAGCTGCACCGGTATTTGGAATTGAACTCGGTCGGACTTCGGCAAGAAGTCGTATGGCAGTGTCGTGAATCCGTACAGAGCTACGGCCAATGCACCCGTCATCACACCAACGTAGATCGCCTTGTGGTCAAGCACCCACTCAAGCAACTTGCGATAGCCGCGATAGAAGCGTGTGTTGTAGGTTTGCGCGTCATTCGCCGGTTGATGATGCACTTTGGTGAAGTGGTAGCACAGCAGTGGAGTGACGGTCAGACACAACAGCCAAGATCCGAGTAACGTGAGCGCGAGGACAATGACGAGAGAGCGCAGATACTCACTCGTCGCACTCTGGCCGAAGAAGAACGGGGAGAAGGCGATGACGATAACCAATGAGGACGTCAGCAGCGGCAGTGCGAGGGTACGACCCGCTTCGAGACAAGCCTGTTTGCGGTCTTCACCGGCTGCCAAGCGCCGTTCAATGTCTTCGGCAATCACGATGCCGTTGTCTACCAAGAGCCCCAAAGCGATGATGATGGCTGCCATCGAAACACTTTGCAGCTCGATGTTCAGCGCGCGCATCACGATCAGTGCCCCCAGAATGGTAAGCGGCACGATCATCCCGACGATGAATCCTGTGCGCCATCCCAGGAAAAGGACGACGACGCCGAGCACGATGACAATCGTTTCGATCATCACCTGGTTCATCTTGCCCATTTCACGTTTGACGACGTCTGCCTGGAATGTCACATAGGAGAGCTCGAAACCTGCGGGCAGAAGTTTCTCAAGCTCGGCCACACGGGATTTGAGGGCTACGCCGAATTGCTCCACGTTCTGGCCCGAGGTCATGGACACTGCCATCACTACGGCAGGCTGGCCCTTATAGACTGCAGCAGACTCGGGAGGATCTGCAGGTTGTACCTGCACGCGCGCAAGCTCTCCCAGTGAGATTGAAGGAGCAGGCGAAGCACCGCGCGCACCCTGAGCTTGCGCCATCATGATCGGCAACGCGCGCAGCGAAGCGGCGTCGCGAACCTCTCCACTAACAGCCAGCGAAGCGTTGATGCCACCGATGGCGATTTGCCCGCCTGAAAGCACGACGTTTTGTTTAACGAGTTGATCGATCACCCCTTGTGGGGTCAATCCAAGCTGGGCTAGTTTTGGTCGATCAAATTCGAGATAGACGCGCTCTTCCTGCAAGCCGTAGAAGCTGATGCGATCAACGCCGGGAAGCGCGTATAGGCGATCGCGCATCTCTTTCAACGACACACGCATTTCGCCCATGGAGTAGCCCGGCGCGGTCACCGCAATGGAGGCCACGGCAACACGGCCGAAGTCGTCGTTGACAAATGGCCCCAACGTACCCTGTGGAAGCAGAGGCTGAGCATCGGCAACCTTCGCGCGAACGCGCTGCCATATGGGGGCTAGGTCGGTGTACCGCTCCCAGATCGTGACCTGTATGACGGCCCCGCCCGCGCGAACGGTTGTGGTTACACGCTTGACCTCGGCCAGCTCCCGCAAACGCTCCTCGATCGGACGCGCGATCAACTGCTCAACACGTTCGGCTGGCATGCCAGGGTTCAGAACGGCAACAACCGCATCTCGAATCGTGACCGATGGCTCTTCCTGCGAAGGGAAATTGAGAAACGTGGCAATGCCGGCAACAAGAATGATGACCGCGGCAAGGTAGGTGAGTCTGCTGGCGCGCAGCGCCATTTCTGTGATCTTCATAGCGAAGTCTTCCTGTAGCGGGTCAGCGTCCGGCCAATTGGGTCGTGGCCTTGAGTGGGGTGACTTGTTGCTCGTTCGTCAGCCAACTCGCGCCAGCCGCGACTACCATCTCGCCGCGCTTCAGGCCGCCCACAACGCGAACGTTGTCGCCGCCTGGCTCGCTCTGGAATTGCACTTCCCGGCGGTGCACCTTCTTTCCGGTCACGTCATATACAAACACTGCGGCTTGTCCTGCTTTCTCACTGAGCACCAGTGCCGAATAGGGAAGCATCAGACGATCTGGTGAGGCATCCTTCGCTTCCGGTGCCTTCAGCAATACTTGAACGGCAGACCCGGGTCGAAGACTGCGCGCAAGAGTAGCATCTTGAGGAACGAGCACGACAGGTAAAAGTGAGCCATTTTCAGCACGCAAGCCGATGCGTTGTACCGAAGCACGAACGGGACTTGCTGACTCGCTCAGGCGCAGTTCGGCGACCTGCCCAATTTTGATATTTGCCGCCTGGGTCGTCGATGCAGTCGCAAGGACTTCTACGCCGCTGCGTAGTCCATCCACTTGAAGCACCGGCGCTCCGGCTGCAATATCTGTGAACGGCAGAGCGAGTTTCTCCGCGACGACGCCGTCGAATGGCGCATGAATGGCGGCCCCCCTTCGCGCACGCTCGGCAAGGCCGAATGCGGCCTTTGCATTGCGCACCTGGCCTTCAGCTGCAACCAACTGTGCTTTCACACTCTCGAATGCAGCCGGGGAGATTACGTTGCCCTCAAGCAGCCCCCTTTGCTGCGTTGTCTGCACGATTCTGTCTGCCAATGCGGCTTCCGCAGCAGCGAGTGTCGCCCGAGCCTGTTCTAGGCGGAGTTGCTCGGGCTGAACATCCAACTCAGCCAGAAGCTGTCCGCGAGAGAAGCGATCTCCCACGTCCACATGAAGCTTGCTGATACGCCCGCCAGTCTCGAACCCCAAGGTACTCCGCTCACTGGAGCGAGCTAGACCACTCAATTCAATGCGATTGGCCACAGAACCTACATCCCCCACCGTGAGCAGCTTGACCGCTCGCGGTGGATCGGAAGCAGGCTCCTTCTGACTACCACAGCCGGCAAGCGATGCGAGCAGAACAAACGCGAGGCCGACTTTCTGCATTTGCCAGGACTGGGATTTAAAGGGAGTGCAAGACACGGGAAGGCCTTTCATCAGCGTTTATCAATAGGGGTGAGTTCCAGTTCGCCGCGGGCGAGCGCCTGGAGGGTGTGCATGAGTCGAGAAAGGTCTTCGGCAGCAAACGTCGGAAAACCCATCATTTCGGCGAGGAAGACTCCGTCCAAGGCAAATAGAACGATTCCGGCGATATCGGTGCCGCGTGGAGATTTGCTCGCGTTCTCGTACTGCCTGCGGTACCAGCCGCGCACAGGCTCAAGCAGCGTGGGGTCTTCAGCCACGGCCGCCAGCAATGCAGCGCTCATCTTTTGCATCCCGCCGTCAGGCATAGCCGAGACCTGGCTGGATAGCCAAGGGTCTGGATCGCCGACGAATGGCAGCTCTCGCTCTTCCTGCCCGCCATCAAACGCCGAGACCTGGTCATCAATCATCGTGAGGAGCAGATCGCGCTTGGTCTTGAAGTGGTACAGGAACGCACCTTTGCTCATTCCTGCCCGTGCAACGACCGCGTCAAGCGTTAGGTGCCCGGCACCTCCCTCCATGACTACGTCACGCGCAGCTTGAAGGATGCGCTCCCGTGTTTGTTGCGCTTTCTTAGAGATGGAGGGGGCTTCAGCGCCGTTGTCCGCCGAATGCGACTCCTCTGGGCTTGATTTCATACGAGTTGCCATGGTGAAACTCCAAAGATGCTTGATTTTTGAACCGTCTGGGCGGTATAGTACACGCCATGAACTATGCCCGTCAAGACGGCCTCCTCAATTCACAACCTAGTGGCTCAACATGTCCGATCCCTACGCCCGCCGCGGCCTTACTGCTGTTGCATTCCTATCGATCACGCTTCTCGCCGCGTGCAGCCACTCGCCTCACAGGGTGGAGACATCACGCGTTGAGGTTCCGGCCAAATTCATGAACGAAGCGGGTCTGGCTGTGCAGCAGGTGCCAGCACAAGCACTCCCGGCCGAGTGGTGGACGGCGTACGGTGATCCGCTGATTGACGCGCTGGTGCGCAACGCGCTGGAGCACAACACCGATCTCGCTATTGCAAGAGCGCGGATTGATGAAGCTGTGGCGATCACCCGACGTACACGCGCTTCAATGTTCCCTAGCTTGGCGCTCACGCCCCAAGCAACGCGCGCGCGCGACTTTTCTTTGGCACCGACCATCAGCAGCGATGCCAGGCTTCCGCTGTCGGCTTCATGGGAAGTTGATCTAGCGGGCCGCCTCTCGCATGCCGCTGATGGCGCACGGATGGACGCAGTTGCTGTCGAACAGAACTGGTTCGCGACACGTTGGCAGATCGCCTTTGAGACAGTGTCCGCTGCACTGCAGCAGCGGCAGGCGGCAGAGCTGGAAGATCTGGCAAAAGAGCGACTTCAAGTCGCCGAGCGCCTTGAGCGTCTGACAGAGCAGAAGTTCAAGGCAGGTCAAGCTACGGGCTTTGACATTGAACGCACGCGTTCCGAGGTCATCGCCCTCCGGGTGGAGCAAGAGCAGTTGCGACGCGTACGCGGCGAAGCAACGCATGCCTTGGATGTGCTCGTTGGCCGGATTCCGGGGGCGCTTGGCAGCGGTCCTGCGCTTGCCTCTCTCACCATGCCCGATTGGACTCCCAGAAGCGTGCCAGGCGAATTGCTGCAGCAGCGCCCCGACGTCAGAGCCGCGCAGGCGCGTCTTGCAGCGGCGACGGCGCGATGGAACGCAGCAGAAGGCGAGCGGTTCCCCAAACTTGTGCTCGATTTGAGTGGTGGGCGCCAACGCTTCGAGAACAACGGAACACGTGTGGCAGGGAACATTTTCTCTCTGGGCTTGGGTGTGACGCTTCCGATCTTTGACGGTGGAGCAATACAAGCGGGAATCGACGAGGGCTCAGCACGCAGTCGCGGCGCACAGGCTGACCTGGAACGCACGGTTTTGCTTGCGCTTCAGGATGTGGAGAACGCTTATCTGGGCTGGCAGACCCAGCGGACTTCTCTGCAGCATCAGGTCGATGGTCTTGTCGTCGCTGATCGACTCCTTGACCGCAGTCGACGCCTCTTTGAGGCGGGACAGGTGGATGCGACCGTTGTTGCAGAAGCGGAGCGTGGCACCTTGTCCCAGCGAGCGGCTCTGGTCCGTGCTCGCGCCGACGCAGCCGTGCAATGGGGTGTTCTCGCTAAAGCGCTTTCTGGTTCGCCAGAGCATGTGAATCTGCAATCTTCACCCTGAGTCCTTGAGTTGGAAGAACGCAGCATGGCAGCGAGTTTTAAATACTGAATAGATCGACGATTAGTAGGGGACGCATGGAAATTCGACATCTACGTTGTTTTATGGCGCTCGCCGAGGAACTTCACTTCGCTCGCGCCGCTGCGAAACTGCATATTGAGCAGTCCCCACTGTCTCGCACGATCAAAGAACTCGAAGAGGAGTTAGGAGCACAGCTCTTTATTCGGAACACGAGAAGCACGCGTTTGACACGAGCTGGGTTGATGCTCATGGAGCACGCACCTCGGGTGTTCGCATCCTTGCAACAGGCGCGGGACTGCGTGAAGGCAGCAAAAAATGGCTTTCATGGACAACTCCGCGTCGCCTTGTCAGACGGCGCAACACTACTGTGCTTACCAGCCCTATTGGCGTTGTGTCGCGAGGAGGAGCCCGAGGTTGAGATTCGCTTTTTTGAGGTGCCACTATCCCAACAAATCAAAGGATTGCACGACGACCTGTATGACGTCGGCTTTGCACAGTCCGACGACGTAGGTGATGGAATCGTCGCACTTCCCGCGTGGACTGACACGCTTATGGTGGCGCTGCCAGCTCGGCATCCGTTGCTGGCTCTTAAGCGAATTCCATTGGATGAACTGCTGCGCTACCCGCTAGTGCTATCTGATCCTCAAGTGTGCGAGGGCCACGCCAAGCACATTGAGCGAGTACTTAGCCGGGCTGAAATGCAGCCTCTAGTTGCCGAGCGGGTTACCACTTTCGACCTGATGATGGCGTTGGTATCTGCCGGTTTTGCACTCGGACTTACAGGGGCTGCACACATTGCAGCCTCCCGAGAGCCAGGAGTCGTGGCGAGGCCGCTTTCGACACGCGTACCACCTTTGACGACCTATCTACTCAGACTTGAAGGCGATCCGTTTGACGAGCTTGCGCGCTTCATTCAGCGAGTACAGGCCATCGAATTGCCAGAGTTTCTCAGGTCAACAAAAAGCCGAAATCCCGATCTTCCGGAGGAATTGATGCCATGAGACTCGCCATCACGCTCGTCGCTGCAATGCTAGTCGCATGCGGTCAATCTGATAAACCGCACAAAGCCACTAGTGCAGAAAAGAAAACCCCGACAGTAGAAGAGCTGGTGGCAGACCCGGAACAGCTCAAGAAGTTGCGCCAGCAATGCAAGACGGATCGGCCTACTTTGGGCGAACTGCTTTGCAACCGGGTAGCGGAGGCAACACGTAAGCGGTTCTACGGTGACGGAAAAACGCCATACACACCGCCCAAAGAATCCCCCAAATTCTGAAATTCAGCAATTCAGCAATTCAGCAATTCAGCAATTCAGCAATTCAGCAATTCGCTAGTCTGCCTGAATCTTCTGTTCGGCACGCTGATATTCGCCGGCGCTTACGGAGTCACTCCCTGGCTAGACACAGCGCGAATTCATTCTTTCTTATCGACCTTTCTGCCCCAAACGGTCTTTGACCGGCACTAAGCCAGCACCGATCCTGACGCCTGCGGCACATTTCTAAGCCGCGTTTCCCAAGGGAATCAGCGTAGGAGAGATTGGAGGCGGGGCTATGCAAGGTACGAATGTGCTGTTCGGTCAGATAGCCGTGGTATTCGGCATCGTGATCGCGGGTGTGTGGGGCGCCACACAATGGACGGCAGCAGCCCTTGGCTATCAGGTACGCCTTGGCTCCCCCTGGTTTGATTTCCTCGGCACACCGATCTACCTCCCGTGGAAGCTGTTTGAGTGGTGGTTCTTCTTCGATGCCTACGCGCCACGCGTTTTCGACACGGGCGGTGCCATAGCGGGTGGCAGTGGCTTGCTGGCGGTGGTGGTCGCAGTCTGCATGTCGATCTGGCGCTCTCGTCAATCACGCCTAGTCACGACCTATGGCTCGGCACGCTGGGCAAGTACGGAGGACATTCGCAAAGCCGGCCTTACGCAGCCGATCGGCGTGTTCCTCGGTCAGCACGATGGCAAGTACCTTCGGCATGAAGGCCCGGAACACATCCTCACTTTCGCGCCCACGCGCTCAGGCAAAGGCGTCGGCCTTGTGGTGCCGACGCTGCTTTCTTGGCCTGCATCCGCCGTAGTCCACGACATCAAGGGCGAGAATTGGCAGATCACCGCAGGTTGGCGCTCACGCTACTCACACTGCCTGCTGTTCAATCCGACCGATGCGAAGTCGGCGGCCTACAACCCGCTGCTAGAAGTTCGGCGCGGCGCACATGAAGTGCGTGACGTACAGAACATAGCCGACATTCTGGTCGATCCAGAAGGCGCGCTTGAGAAGCGCAACCATTGGGAGAAGACTTCGCACGCGCTGCTGGTCGGGGCCATCCTGCATGTGCTCTACGCGGGCGAGGACAAGACGCTGCGCGGCGTCGCCAATTTCCTCTCCGATCCGGCCAGCCCCTTCGAGCTGACCTTGCACCGGATGATGACCACACAGCACCTCGTGAACGTGGAAGGTGGTGGCCCGCATCCAGTCGTCGCTTCGGCGGCGCGCGAAGTGCTCAACAAGTCGGACAACGAGCGTTCCGGCGTGTTGAGCACCGCCATGTCGTTCCTGGGCCTCTACCGCGACCCCACGGTGGCCGAAGTCACCTCGCGCTGCGACTGGCGTATCGCCGACCTGATCGCGTCCGAGCATCCGGTGTCGCTTTATCTGGTAGTGCCACCTTCGGATATTTCGCGGACGAAACCGCTCATTCGCCTGATCCTCAACCAGATCGGCCGACGGCTCACCGAATCGCTCGACGGCAGCGACGGCATCGAACGCCGCCACAAGCTGCTGCTGATGCTCGATGAGTTCCCGGCGCTGGGCCGCCTGGACTTCTTCGAGACGGCGCTTGCCTTCATGGCGGGCTACGGAATCCGCAGTTTTCTTATCGCCCAATCGCTCAACCAGATCGACAAAGCCTACGGCCAGAACCATTCGATTCTGGATAACTGCCATGTCCGCGTGACGTTCGCCACCAACGATGAACGCACTGCGAAACGGATCTCCGAAACGCTTGGCACCGCTACCGAACTGCGCGCGCAGCGCAACTATGCCGGGCACAGATTGGCACCGTGGCTGGGGCACCTCATGGTGTCGCGGCAGGAGACGGCCCGCCCGCTACTGACGCCCGGTGAAGTGATGCAGCTTCCGACTGAGGAAGCTGTGGTGATGGTGTCCAGCGTGGCACCGATCAAGGCCAAGAAGCTGCGCTACTACGCCGACGCGAATTTCAAGAACCGCGTTTTACCGCCGCCTGTGCTCGCGGCCGGGCAATACGCGGACGCGCCACCGGCCCGGCCCGACGACTGGAGCGGCCTATCGATCCCAGCCGTGTCAACGGTCCGGGCTGCGGGCCTGTCCGGCGATGGCACAGGCACCGCCGATGACGGCGGCCCACGCCGACAGCCGGAGCTATCCGAAGTCAGCGAATACAGCCCCGAACCGCTGCTCGCCGGCCATGACCTGACTCTGCTCGATGACGACGACGACCTGCCGCTGCCGCTTCCCGGCCAGCTCGACCCGGCCATGCAGCGCACGGCCCGGCTGGCTTCCCTCGACCCCAACGACGGAATCGACTTATGAGCCAATACCGCCTCAATCTGTTCATTCAGCCCGAGCACGCCAAGCGTCTCGAAGAACTGGCCGCCAAGAAAGGCGTGTCCAAGTCGTCCATTGTCGCGGCGGCGCTCGCGTCGTGGCTATCGCCCGATGCTGGCGACCAGCGCGAGGCGGCCATCGCCAAGCGGCTCGATCGCCTGTCGCGGCAGGCCGAGCGCATGGAGCGCGACCAGAACATCCAGATCGAAACACTGGCGCTGTTCATCCGCTACTTCCTGACCGTCAGCACCCCGATTCCCGAAGCCCATCAGGACGCAGCTCGCGCCCAAGGCAAAGCGCGTTTCGAGCAATTCGTGGAGCGGCTCGGCCGCCACCTGCTGCGTGGCCGCAGCCTGGTGCGCGACGTTGTGGAAGAACTGCACCCAGACCCGGCGCGAATGGATGACGCGGAGGCACTGGCTGAAGCGCAGGAGCGTGCCTCATGAGCGCCATTCCGCAAACCCCGCCCGAACTCTCATCCGCCGCAACCTCTCTGGATCGCCGTATCCAGATGCTGCGCACGGCAATGGGGCCAGTCATCGCCGCTGCGCTGGCCGACCCCGACGTGGTGGAAATCATGCTCAACCCCGATCGCACCCTATGGGTAGATCGGCTGTCCTCGGGCCGCATGCCGCTGGGCGTGGAACTGTCCGAAGACGATGGCGAACGCATCATCCGACTGGTAGCCGCGCACGTTGGCGCGGAGGTGCATCGCGGGCGGCCGCTGCTGACGGCCGAGCTGCCCGAAACCGGCGAGCGGTTCGAGGGCATCTTGCCGCCGGCTGCGCCTGGGCCAGCCTTCGCGCTGCGCAAGCGCGCCGTGAGCATCATCGGGCTGGATCGCTACGTCGCCGATGGCATCCTGACCACCGCGCAGGCCGAGTTCCTGCGCCGCGCCGTGCGCGAGCGCCAGAACATCCTGATCGCCGGGGCGACGAGCAGTGGCAAGACCACGCTCGCCAATGCCTTGCTTGCGGAAATCGCCGCCACGGGCGACCGCGTGCTGGTGCTCGAAGACACCATCGAGCTGCAATGCGCGGCCCGCGACCATGTGCCGCTGCGCACCCGCGCGGGCGTCGTGTCCATGACCGAGCTGGTGCGCGCCACGATGCGCCTGCGCCCCGACCGCGTGATCGTCGGCGAAGTGCGCGGCGGCGAAGCTCTGGACTTGGTGAAGGTCTGGGGCACCGGCCACCCCGGCGGCATCGCCACCATCCACGCCGGTTCCGCGCTGGGCGCATTGCTGCGCCTGGAACAGTTGATTCTCGAAGTGGCGGTGAACCCGCCGCGTGCGCTGATCGCCGAGGCGGTCAACGTCGTGATCCACATCGCCGGACGCGGCCGCAAGCGCCGCGTGGAAAGCATCGCCCGCGTCGTCGGCTTCGACGGTGTGGGCTACCGCCTGGCGGACGCGCTGGAAACGCCGTTTCCCGAGCTGACGCCGGTTCCTCTCGCAGCCGATGCCGCTGCGCCTTCCTTGTCCCCTGACCAACCTGGAGAACTGCCATGACGCAGATGCACATTCCTGCTTCCCGTATTTCCGTAAATCCGGCTTCGACCATCGCACGCCTGCGGCGGCTGGTCGGCCCCGCGCACCACGGCCTGCTGCTGGCCGCCGTCATGCTAATGACGGCGGGCACGGCGAAGGCATCCGGTTCCTCGATGCCATGGGAAGGCCCTCTGCAATCCATTCTGGAGTCGATTCAGGGGCCGGTGGCACGCATCGTCGCGGTCATCATCATCATCGCCACCGGCCTCGCGCTGGCCTTCGGCGACACATCGGGCGGATTCCGCAAGCTGATCCAGATCGTGTTCGGCCTGTCCATCGCGTTCGCGGCTTCGAGCTTCTTCCTGTCGTTCTTCAGCTTCTCCGGCGGGGCCGTCGTATGAGCGGGCCGGACAGCTTCGCGGCCGGCTTCGAGGTGCCGCTGCATCGCTCGCTGACCGAACCGCTTTTGATGGGCGGCGCACCGCGCACCGTGGCGATCGCCAACGGCACGCTGGCCGCCGCCGTCGGCCTGGGCCTGCAACTCTGGATTCCCGGTGTCGTGCTCTGGATCGTCGGTCATTCGCTGGCGGTGTGGGGCGCACGGGTCGATCCGCAGTTCATGCAGGTCTTCGCCCGGCACATCAAGCACAAGCCGCTGCTGGACGTGTAGGGGGACGCCGCCATGCTGAACCTTGCAGAGTACCGTCAGCGGCCCGCCTTGCTGGCCGATTGGCTGCCATGGGCGGGGCTGATCGCGCCGGGTGTCGTCTTGAACAAGGACGGCAGCTTTCAGCGCACGGCGCGCTTTCGTGGGCCGGATCTGGACAGCGCAACGCAGGGCGAACTGATCGCCACCACGGCGCGGCTGAACAACGCTCTGCGCCGGCTGGGTTCGGGCTGGGCGCTGTTCGTGGAAGCCGAGCGCCAGTCGGCGGCGGACTATCCGCATTCCGATTTCCCCGAACCGCTGTCGTGGCTGGTCGATGAGGAACGCCGCGCCGCCTTCGAGGAATCGGGCAATCACTTCGAGAGCGCCTATCACCTGACGCTGGCCTACCTGCCGCCGGAAGAATCCCGCGCCCGTGCGGCCAAGCTGCTCTACGAGCACGCGCCGGGCGATGGCGTGGACTGGCGCGGTCGGCTCGATGCCTTCGTGGCGGAAACCGATCGCGTGTTCGACCTGCTCGATGGCGTGATGCCGGAAATCGCCTGGCTCGATGACGCGCAGACGCTGACCTACCTGCACGCCACGGTTTCGACACGGCGCTACCGGCTGGCGTTGCCTGAGGTGCCTTTCCACCTCGACGCGCTGCTGGCCGATTCCGCCCTGGTCGGCGGCCTCGCGCCCATGCTGGGTGATCAGCACCTGCGCGTGGCGTCGGTGCGGGGCTTCCCGACTTCGACCTGGCCTGGCCTGCTGGACGACCTCAACCGCCTCGGCTTTGCCTATCGCTGGAGTACGCGCTTTCTCTGCCTCGACAAAGCCGAGGCGGAAAAGGAGCTGGGCCGCCTGCGCCGGCAGTGGTTTGCCAAGCGCAAGAACGTCATCGCACTGCTGCGCGAAACCATCTTCCAGCAGGAATCGCCGCTGGTGGACACGGATGCCAGCAACAAGGCAGCCGACGCGGACGCGGCCTTGCAAGAGCTGGGAAGCGATCAAGTCGCGTTCGGCTATCTCACCGCCACGGTGACGGTGCTCGATACCGACCCGGCCGTGGCCGACGAGAAGCTGCGCATGGTGGAGCGCGTGATTCAGGGCCGGGGCTTCGTCACCATCCCCGAAACGCTCAACGCAGTCGATGCGTGGCTGTCGTCCATACCGGGCAACGCCTATGCCAATGTGCGCCAGCCCATCGTCTCGACGCTGAACTTGGCGCACATGATGCCGGTGTCCGCCGTGTGGGCCGGGCCGGAGAAAAATGCCCACCTCGACGGCCCGCCGCTTATCGTCACGCGTACCGATGGCGCGACGCCGTTCCGGCTGGTGACGCACATCGGCGACGTGGGGCACACGCTGGTCGCCGGCCCGACCGGCATGGGCAAGTCTGTTCTGCTGGCGATGCTGGCCTTGCAGTTCCGCCGCTATGGCGGTTCGCGCATTTTCGCCTTCGACATGGGGCGATCCATGCGAGCGACGGTGCTGGGCCTGGGGGGCGAACACTACGATCTGGGCGCGGACGGCGGCATTGCCTTCCAGCCACTCGCGCGCATCGACAGCGAAGGCTACCGCACCTGGGCGGCCGAATGGATCGAAGGCCGCTTAGTGCATGAAGGCGTGACCGTCGGCCCCGACGAGAAAGCCGCTATCTGGTCGGCGCTGGGAAGTCTTGCCGGTGCGCCAATGGAACAGCGCACGATGACCGGGCTTTCGGTGCTGCTGCAATCGAATGCGCTGCGGCAAGCGTTGTCGCCGTATGTGCTGGGCGGCGCACACGGCAAGCTGCTGGATGCCGACCGCGACCGGCTTGGCAGCGGCGACGTGCAAGGCTTCGAGATGGAAGAACTCATGCACAGCCCCGCCGCCGTGCAAGCGGTGCTGCGCTACCTGTTCGCCCGCTTCGATGCGCGTTTCGACGGTGCGCCCACGCTGCTGATCCTCGATGAAGCGTGGTTGTTCCTCGATGAACCGTCCTTCGCGGCGCGCATCCGGCAATGGCTCAAGACGCTGCGCAAGAAAAACGTGTCGGTGATCTTCGCCACGCAGAGCCTTGCGGACATCAAGGATTCGACCATCGCGCCCGCGATCATCGAAAGCTGCGCGAGCAGGATCTTTCTCCCTAACCCGCAGGCGACCGAACCGCAGATTCGCACAATCTACGAGGGCTTCGGCCTCAACAGCCGGCAAATCGAGATCGTCGCCACCGCGCAGCCCAAGCGCGACTACTACTACCAATCGCGCCTAGGCAATCGCCTGTTCGACCTCGACCTGGGGCCAGCCGCGCTCGCCTTCGCGGGCGCATCCACACCGCAAGACCAACGCGACATAGACCGCGTGCTCACGCAGGCCGGCGCTCCCGGCTTCGCCGTCGCGTGGTTGCGCCATCGCGGCCTCGATTGGGCCGCCGACCTGCTGCCGTCCTCACCTGCGGCGGCTTCTTTTCTTTCCCAACCACGACAGGAGAACCTGCCATGAAGACCCGTGTGCTTTCCGTTTCGCTCGCCGCCGCGCTGGCCGGCTCGCTGATGCTCGCCCAGCCGGCGGCGGCACTCACCTTCGTTGATCCCGTCAACTTGGTGCAGAACACGCTGACTGCCATCCGCACGCTGGAGCAGATCAACAACCAGATCAACCAGCTCCAGAACGAAGCGCAGATGCTGATGAACCAGGCGCGCAATCTGGCGAATCTCGACTTCAACATCGTCAACCGGCTGCGCTCGACGCTCGCCACCACCGAACGCCTGATTGCCGAGGCGCAGGGACTGGCCTACGACGTGCAGAACATGGATCGGGAATTTGCCCGGCTGTACCCGGAGCAGTACGCGGCCACCGTCAGCGGCGACCAGATGCTGCGTGATGCCCGCGAGCGGTGGAAGAACACGCTTGACGGCCTGCACACCGCGATGCGGATGCAGGCGCAGGTGTCGCAGAACCTGGCGCAAGACGAAAGCGCGCTGGCCGATCTGGTCAGCCAGAGCCAGTCCGCGACCGGCGCGTTGCAGGCCGCGCAGGCGACCAACCAGCTTCTCGCCTTGCAGGCCAAGCAGTCGATCCAGGCCCAGCAGCTCCAGATCACGCAAGACCGGGCGGCCTCGCTGGAACTGGCGCGGCAGGCAGCGGCGACCGAACGCGCCCGCGAAGTGCGGCGGCGCTTCCTCGGCACCGGTACGCCGTACACGCCGCAGTCCGTCAATTTCTACAACAACTGACAGGGGGCGGCCATGCGATGCGTTCCTGTCCTACTGGCCGTGCTGCTGACCGCTTGCGGCCAGCAGCCGGCCGAAGACCTGGCCGCGACCTTGGCCGCCGATCCCGTGCGGCTCAAGGCGCTGCGCGCCCAATGCGCGGCCGACCGGCAAGCCGCAGGCGAAGACGCCTGCCGGGCCGCCGCCGAAGCCTTCCGGCGGCGCTTCTTCGCCGGCCACACCGGGCCGGGCGAATACGGCTCGCTGGCAGAACTGCCGCCGATCCCGGCGAGCTTCGACACGCCCGACGACGACGCGCAGCAAGGCGAGGCGCCGCTCGCCGCTACGGAGGACACGCCATGAACGACGTGACCATCATCGACCGCTTCCTCGATACGTTTTCGCGCTACATCGACTCCGGCTTCGGGCTACTTCAAGGCGAAGTGGCGTTCCTGACAGCCACGCTGATCGTCATCGACATGACCATCGCCGGGCTGTATTGGGCCATGAGCCATGCGACAGGCCAGGGCGAGGACGTCATCGCCAAGCTGCTGCGCAAGGTGCTCTACGTCGGCGCCTTCGCCTACATCATCGGCAACTTCAACTGGCTGGCCAGCATCGTCTTCCGGTCGTTCGCCGGTCTGGGCATCACCGCCACTGGCTCGGCCATCACGATGGAGAACTTCTTGCAGCCGGGCCGGCTGGCGAAGACCGGCATCGACGCGGCTGCGCCGATCCTCGACCAGATCGGCGACATGGCCGGCTTCCCCGAAGTGTTCGTGAACCTCGACCCCATCGTGGTGCTGTTCATCGCCTGGCTGGTGGTGATCCTCTGCTTCTTCGTGCTGGCGGTACAGCTTTTCATCACCTTGATCGAGTTCAAGCTGACCACGCTTGCCGGCTTTGTCCTGATCCCTTTTGCGCTCTGGAATAAAACCTCGTTCCTCGCGGAAAAGGTGCTCGGCAACGTGGTGTCGTCAGGCATCAAGGTGCTAGTGCTGGCCGTCATCGTCGGCATCGGTTCGGGTCTGTTCGCAGAGTTCCAGGTGCATCCCGACGAGCCTTCCATCGACCATGCGCTGGTCGTGATGCTGGCCTCGCTCGCGCTGCTGGCGCTGGGCATCTTCGGCCCTGGGATCGCCAGCGGCCTTGTGTCCGGTGCGCCGCAGCTCGGCGCCGGGGCGATTGCCGGTGCTGCCGTCGGCGCGGTCGGTACGGGCGTTGCCATCGGTGCTGCCGCGACGGGCGTGGGCGGTGCGGTCATGGCGGGCGCACGCATGGCCCCGGCCGCCGCCAAGCTGGCCGGCAGCGGCGCACGCGCTGCCACGTCGGCGGCCAGCAGCGCCAAGTCGGCATTCCAGGCCGGTTCCGCCGCTGCGGGTGGCGGGGCCAAGGGCGCGGCGGCTGGCTTCGGCAATGTCGCCAAGACCGGCGCACAGGCAGCAGGCCGCCGCGCTGCATCGGGTGTCTCCGCTGCCGGACAGAAGGTGGCCGATTCCTTCCGTTCTGGCTGGAACGGCGGCGCTGCCGGCTCCGGCCAGGCCGCCGCAGACGAAGGCGCGGACAGCACTGCCAGCGCACCGAAGCAGGAGCAGCCCGCTTGGGCCAAGCGGATGCACCGCCGCCAGCAAATCACCCATGCCGCGACCACCGCCGCCCACACGCTGCGCGGGGGCGACGGCGGCGGCTCGGGGCAAGGCCCGAGCCTGCGCCCCGATGAATGACCCGATACCTGACCACCAAGGAGAACCCTTATGCGATTCAAGCGACCGCAGGTGCGCTATGCCGACACGCCGCAGCCTGCCACCCCTTACCAGTCCGCCGCGCAGGTGTGGGACGACCGCATCGGTTCGGCCCGCGTGCAGGCGAAGAACTGGCGGCTGATGGCCTTCGGCTGCCTCACGCTCGCGCTGCTTATGGCTGGCGGCCTGTTGTGGCGCTCGGCGCAGTCCATCGTCACGCCCTATGTCATTGAGGTCGATCAGTCGGGGCAAGTGCGCGCCGTGGGCGAGGCGGCGACGCCGTACCGGCCCGCTGATGCGCAGATTGCGCACCACCTGGCGCGCTTTGTGACGCTGGTGCGCTCCCTGTCCATCGACCCCATCGTAGTGCGGCAGAACTGGCTGGATGCCTATGACTACACCACCGACAAGGGCGCGGCCGTGCTCAACGACTACGCCAGCAAGAACGATCCCTTCGCCCGCATCGGCAAGGAGTCGGTGACGGTGCAGATCACCAGCGTTGTCCGCGCCAGCGACACGTCTTTCAACGTGCGCTGGACGGAACAGCGGTTCATCAACGGCGCACCCGCTGGCACCGAGCGGTGGAACGCCGTGCTTTCCACCGTCCTGCAAACCCCGCGCACCGAACAGCGCCTGCGCAAGAACCCGCTAGGTATCTATGTCAATGGCCTGTCGTGGAGCCGCGAACTGGATTCTTCCGAAGGAGCCAAACCATGAGCCAGTCTTTCCGCTTTTACGCTTTCGTGCTGACAGTGGCGGCCCTGTCGGGCTGCGCCTCGCAGGGTAAGCCGCCACCGTCCATCTCGCTCGATGAGCCAGTGCAGGCGCAGGAGCTGCCAGAGCCGCTCGCGCCGGTGGAAGTGGTCGCCGTGCCCGAGCCTCTGGCACTCCCGGCACAGTTGAAGCCGTTGCCTGAAGTGGACACGTCCCCGGCCGCGCCGGAGCCGACCGACGAGAAGGTGCGCGTGTCCCGTGCCAATGCGGAGGCGCGCATCGCGCCGACCCGCGAGGGCTACGTCAACGCGATTCAGGTGTGGCCTTTCACCGATGGCGCGCTGTATCAGGTCTATGCCGCGCCGGGGCGCGTGACCGTGGTTTCGCTCCAGCCGGGCGAAGAACTGGTGACGGTCGCCGCAGGCGACACGGTGCGCTGGATCGTCGGCGACACGTCCAGCGGTAGCGGCGCCGACCTTCGCGTGAACGTGCTGATCAAGCCGATCCGCTCGGCCCTGAAAACCAATCTGGTCATCACCACCAGCCGCCGGACGTACCTGCTGGAACTGACCTCGACCGAGAAGACGTGGATGGCTTCGGTTTCCTGGGAGTACCCGAAAGACCGGATGCTGGCCTTGCAGCGCCAGTCGCAGGCGGCCAGCGCCGCCGCTCCAGTCGATACCGGCTTGTCGCTGGAAAAGATCCGCTTCCGCTACGCGGTCAGCGGCAGCAATCCGCCGTGGAAGCCGCTGCGCGCCTTCGACGACGGCGAAAAGGTCTATATCCAGTTCCCGCCCGGCATCGCCCAAGGCGAACTGCCGCCGCTGTTCGTCATCGGCGCGAAGGGTGACGGGCAACTGGTGAACTACCGATTCCGCCCGCCGTACTACATCGTGGATCGGCTGTTCGGCGCGGCAGAACTGCGCTTGGGCGGTGATGGCGGCGACGTGGTACGCATCGAGCGCACCGATGGCGTAGCCTCAAGGAGTGGGAGGAACTGACCATGAGCCAGGACAACACTTCCGACCTCACCACGCCGCAGGCGGGCAAGGTAGCACCCGAGGCGGTGGCGCTGCGCGCCCAGCCGCGCCCGGTCACGCGCCTGAACCGGCGCACGCTGGCCATCCTCGCAGGCACCCTGTCGGTCGCTGTGCTCAGCGCGCTGATGTGGTCGCTGCAACCGCAAAGGCGAGGCGCAAACGAGCAGACCGAGCTTTACAACGTCGATCGCGTGTCGAAGTCGGAAGGGCTGGACGCGCTACCAGCCGACTACTCGAAGTTGCCGCCCAAGGTGCCGGAGCTTGGGCCACCGCTGCCTGGCGATCTTGGCCCGGCCATCGTGAAGTCGCAGCAGCCGGTGACGGCCGCCTACGCGGCCCCCGGCCACGACCCAAACGACGCGCTACGCAAGGAAGCCGAATCGGCGGCGGCATCATCGGTGTTCTTCCGCTCAGGTTCGCAGAAGGCCGCGCCGGTAGCGCAGACGCAAGTGGCCGCTGCGCCGGGCTTCGCCGCTAATGCGGCGTTCGACCCACTCGCGGCTGGCCCAGCCTCGACGGCGGCCCAGCCTGCCGATCCGACCGCCGTACAGAACCGGCAAGACCAGAAAGAGGCTTTCCAGAAAGCCGGAACCACGGAAACCCGTAATTCTGGCAATCTGACCCTGCCGGCTTCGCCGTATCAGGTCATGGCCGGAACGGTGGTCGCCGGGGCGCTGCTGACGGGCATCAAGTCGGACTTGCCGGGCGACGTGATCGCCACGGTGACGGAGCCGGTCTATGACACGGCCACCGGCAAGTTCCTGCTGATCCCGCAGGGTTCTCGCATCCTGGGCAAATACAACAGCCAAATCAGCTACGGGCAGAGCCGCGTGCAGGTGGTATGGAACCGGATCATCCTGCCCGACACGTCTTCGCTCACGCTCGACAACCTGGCGGGCACCGACCCGGCCGGTTATGCCGGGCTGGAAGATGATGTGGATTGGCATTGGGGTCGCATTTTCGCCGGCGCGGCGCTGACCACGCTGTTGGGTGTCGGTGCCGAACTGGCCGCGCCGGAGAACCGGCAGGACGGTGATCGCATCATCATCGCCGGCCGCGACAGCGCCCAGGACAGCATCAATCAGGTCGGCCAAGAGATGACCCGGCGCAACCTCAACATCCAGCCCACCTTGACGGAGCGCCCCGGCTTGCCGGTACGCATCATCGTCAACCGCGATCTTGTGTTGCGGCCGTACCAGCCGCTTTTCTTCAACAGGGGGACTTCACGATGACGACGCGCAAGCTGCGGCTCGGGCCGCTGCCGAAAACGGAATCCACGAAGCTGACCTTTGCCTGCCCGGCCAGCCTGAAAGCCGACCTTGACCGATACGCGGCGCTGCACGCGCAAACCTACGGCGAGGCGGTCGATGCCACGGTGCTGATTCCGCACATGCTGGAAGCCTTCATGGCCGGGGATCGGGGATTCAGGAAGGGAGGCGCGAGCAAGGCCTCGCCGCCGAAGCCAAGCTGATGATGCGAGTTTCCGCTGGTGGTCATCCCTCTAACGCGCAGCCAAAGGCTGCGCGTTCTTCGTTCTGGAGGACGGCGACCTATTGGGCTATGATGACCAAATGCGGCCACCGTCTGCTGGCAATCGTCCCCGATACAGCACGCTCCGGCTTTCTACCGCAAAGCTCTTATGTGGCTCCCAGCCCACAACGCCGCAGTCTCGCAAGGCGGCCCGAAGTAGAGCTAAACCCGCGCCCCATTTAGACTTCCGGCCATCAAGCCATTTTCACAAATGACTTGACGCCGCCAATTTTTTATTTTAACGGATCAGGTTGATCGGCCGTACGGAACGATGTACGGATATTCGTTTCGGAGGCAGTTGGCGTTCATTCGGAGCCGTGCGCCGCGTCGAAACCATCGCGCGGCCCTGGGGTGTGCAGCCCTGTGACCTCCTCCCTATAATTCGGACCAGCCAGAAGTAGAGGATTCGGCGACACTCAGGCCCCCAGGAGGCCCGTTGCCATGAAGAAGTCGAAGTTCACCGAAGAGCAGATTGCGTTCGCCCTGAAGCA